>OBEQ012603732.1_pt1 | contig 150023 bp, 163 predicted proteins | sample 1670901 | NCBI WGS metagenome assembly OBEQ01 (sample SAMEA104232315, study PRJEB22302) | groundwater metagenome | biome: forest; feature: aquifer; material: groundwater | place: USA | collected 2011-08-07 | depth 5.4 m
GATCCAAACTAAATGATATTCCGTGCGATACGCACTGTGGCCCGAAAACCTAATCTCCATGCCAACAGTGTATCATATCGTCGCCTATTCATTCACCCACGGGCTAAAGCCCGTGGAACTCTGCCCTTCGGGCCTTTTAGACAAAATTCGGGATTACCCCGCCTAAAGCGTAAAATCTCTTCGAGATTTTACAAGGCGGCCCTTCGGGCGGATTTTGCTATCGCAAAATCCGGGTTTATCCGTCCGTCCGAATAGAAAGATCGTGAAAATCAACTCCTTCACCGTTAAAATGCGGGCCATCCACGCAGGCAAAAACATCTTTTCCGCCAACCTTCATCCGGCACGAACCGCAAATCCCAATTCCATCCGTCATGGGCGGATTAACAAAGACAACAGATTCGACGTTATTTTCTTTTGCGTACTTTGTCACCGCTGCCATCATCAGTACGGATCCGGCCGCGTAAACCAGGCTGATGCTTTCTTTTTTGATCAAGTCGCGAAAAAGATCCGAAATCAAACCCTTTCGCTCATAGGTTCCATCATCCGTCGTCACATAAAGTTTGTTGCAGGCCAAACGCATTTGACTTTCCAGGACAAGCGCTTTTTTTGTTTTTGCGCCAATAATTCCAACAACCTTTGTTTCTTTGGGCCGATAAGCCTTTGATAAAAGTAAGAGCCGGGCAATGCCGATCCCGTAACCGACACACGCCACAACTTTTGTATTTTGAATTTTTACCGGCATGCCCAGCGGGCCTAAGATCGATGGAATATGATCATTGATTTGAATGGCGGCAAGCCCTTTTGTTAAACCATCTTTTTCCTCGACAATCAATGAGATCACTCCCCGCTGCGCATCCGCGTCGACAACCGGAAGGGAAATCTTTTGTCCCGAATCATCGGGCATGACCATGACAAATTGGCCGGGCTTGACTTTCCGGGCGATGTCAGCGGCCTTAACCTCGAGACGCTTGATATTGTTGGCGATAATTTGTTTGCTGAGGAGCTTAAACATTGGTCTACTTTTCTAACCACCCCATGACAAGGATAGCTTGAAATAACAGCCTGCTAAACCGTAAAAGAACCTGGTTATTATAATAAACCCGGATTTTGCAAAGCAAAATCCCTGCCCGTCCGGCAGGCGGGCGCCCGAAGGGCTGAACCAGACCCGTCTTCGACGGGTCGGTTCAGGGTTAATCCCAATATTTTGCCCCGCCTTTGGCGGGGTAAAATATTGGGATAAAGATTTTTTCTTAAGTCTATTTCTACTTCCGTCCCTGTAGGCAATAATCCTGCTGGGATTTAACATCTCATAGGAAACTTTAGAAACTATCTCCACACTGAAATCACAACACCCATGACGATCAAAGCGGCTAAATAATATCCGGCATCAATGGCCGCCTGTTTCATCGGTTTTGAAGAAAAAAGACAAGAATTAAAAGCCGTTGTGGCTATGAACCCGGCCCAGCAAATAATACCGATAAACACCCCATCCAAAACACCTTCTGCCTGCGTCAGGCTCACAAGCGCTGAGAGGACCAGGCTCATGACCAAAGCCCCCAAAAAGCCAAACGCATACGCTTTGTTGGCGCCTTTCTTCATTTCTTCAAATTCTTTTTCACTTTTTCCCAGGCTTTCCATCCACGCCCTGCCGAACATTTTTGGTGAGTACCAAAAAAATCCAATGGCCATATTAAGAACCGCTCCTAAAATAATTGCCAGGAAATTCATTCTCCCCTCCCTTCCAAGTTTTGAACGTACAGTGCTTTGATGAGGGTATCAATCAAACACAACCGTCTTATTATTGTAGACCAAAATCTTTCTCTCCAAATGCCAGCGCATCGCCCGGCCCAAAACGGCCTTCTCAAGATCTTCACCTTTGAGTTTTAAATCTTCAACCGAGTCGCGATGGCTGATGCGAACCGTATCCTGCTCGATGATCGGCCCCTCGTCCAAATTCTCGATCACATAGTGGCTGGTTGCGCCGATAAGTTTGACACCTTTTTTGTAAGCCTGGGCGTAAGGTTTTTCTCCTTTAAACGCCGGTAAAAAAGAATGGTGGATGTTGATTATACGATCGGGGAAAGCGCTCACGAAATCTTTCGTAAAAATCTGGCCATACCGGGCCAGAACAATGCAATCGATTTTTGCCTCACGTAAGAATTCCAGCTGGCGTTTTTCCTGTTCAATCTTATTTTTGTTTAACACCGAAAATTCAAAATAATCGATGCCGAAATGATGCGCAATATTTTTGGCGTCGGGATGGTTGCTGATGATCAGTGGAATTTGACATTTGAGCTGTCCGGCCTGGTGGCGTAGCAGAAGATCAGTTAAACAATGTGTGTATTTTGAAACGAAAATGGCAACGCGAGAAATTTCATCGCTAAAATAAATTTTCCAATCCATTTGAAAGACACCGGCAATAGACGGGAAGCTCCTTGCCATGTCTTCTTTGTTTAATTTAAAATGTTCCAGAGACCATTCGATACGCATAAAAAACGTATTGCTCTGGCTGTCGATATGTTGATCCGCATGAATAATATTTCCATTATTATGAAAGACGAAGTTTGTGACAGTTGCGGTAATTCCTTTTTTATCGGGACAGGAAATGAGCAGGATCGCGTTGGCCATAATAACCTCGTCTTTCTATTTAAGCGGAACTTCGATCACCAGAACGTCAGTCTTTTTTTCGGCTGTAAGCAGAATCTCATCTGCCTGCGAAACAGCCGCTGCGTCACCATCCGCGAGCTTGTTCCTGCCTAACGACAGCGAACCTTTGATCACAAAAACATAAACCCCATGTTTGAGATCCGTCAATTTATACGAAACACTTTTGTCTTTATCGAGCGAACCTAAAAGAAAAACAGAATCCTGATGGATATGAATCGCGTCCTTACTTTTTTGATTCGAGACAATTGGCAAGAGTTTATTCTTTTTCATGTCGGCAGAAAATGACTTTTGATCGTAGTTGGGTTTTATGTTATTTTTGTTTGGTTGAACCCAAATTTGCAGAAGATGAACAGGATCTTTCTTGGACGCATTAAATTCCGAATGCCTGATCCCGGTCCCGGCCGACATTTTCTGCACATCGCCTGCCGGAATAATGCCATGGTTGCCTTCGCTGTCTTTATGCTCAAGAGTCCCTTCCAGCACCACGGTCACAATTTCCATATTGGCGTGCGGGTGTATGCCAAAACCCTGGCCAGCCTCAACAATGTCATCGTTTAAAACGCGCAGCATCCCGAATTCCATCCGGTCTGGATTATAATAATCCGCGAAGCTAAAGCTGTGCCGGCTGTGCAACCAGCCATGTTCGGCAACACCACGGCTATCTGAAGGATGTAAATCTATCTTCATTAAAATATTCTCCTATTTATAGGGTTCATCAATTAACGTCAGTGAATGGAAGATGATGGCATCACCGATCGAATGGGCGCTCAAAACTGTTTCCTTATGCGAGCTAAGTCCATCTAAGAACGGTTTAAATACCTCGTTATAATAAAATGAAACTTTTTCAGCATCCAGGGATGTTTTTGGGGCAGCATCGATCTTTTGTTGTTTTTCAGTGCGCTGACGAACCATCTCTTCTAAGTCATTTTGGATACTTTTCTGGCGGCTCTGATAGTTTGTCATCTCATAAGGATTAGCCGGGATATTTACATCAACGGTCGTCGCGATTTCCACGCGTGTTTTTAACTCTTCGATCTTAGCTTGCACAGCTTTTAAATCTTTTTGCCGCTGCGCGATCTGACCATCCATGGCTACCAAGTCGCTGCGCTCTTTTTCTAAAGCCGCTTTCATCATCGTTTCGTTGGAACGATACATATTTATTCCCGCATCAGTTAGCATCGTGAGTTTTTGGATCAACTCACTTGATTTTATAAATGCGGACATCGTAGGGACACCCGGCATACTGCGAGTCAGGGTTTTGACAACTTCCCGGCCTGCCAGACCTTGCTCGGAATTCTGCCAGCTATCGATCGATTTTTGTATCAAATCTTGGCCGCTTGCTATCAGTAAATAATCATTGAAGAAACAATATGACGGGGTTAACTTTATTTTCATAGGTAAAGATAAAAATTTGATAGGGACCGACTTATAAGTTGAGGTCTGCAGCATGGGGCCAACCGATCGGGTCAGCTTTTCAATAACAGCTTGAGCTTTCGCAGCATCGGTTATTTTGATGAACAAAACCCCTTGCGGAATAGGAACCATCCCCTGAAAATCCAAATCGGCTAAATACCCGCCGGTCTGTTGACCCATGAGAGGAAGAATATCATTTGAGAAATCAATACCGAGGCCTTTTTCCATGCTGCTTAACATGGCGGCTGAATCATATCCTCTGGGATCCCTGGCTTGCTGCGCTTTCGAAACTTCACTGAATTTTTTGACCATATCTTGCAAGTCAAAACAATTGTTCGACTGATAATACAGGGCGTCCTTGGGGATCAAATGCAAAGAATCATTATCCGCAGGACGGCAGGTGTAACTCTTAAGAAAACCTTGTTTATCCATATCGGCAATAAGAATGCTTTTATTTTCTGATACCGGACCAGGGATAAAGGAAAATCCCCAGGCTTTAATGGCTTCAATCCCTTCATTCATCTCCTGAAGCTGTTCGGGAGGGGCAGACTTGAGTTGAGTGTCGATCCAAGGATTAATGAGAGACATTAAATTCTTATGTATCGCCTGAACGTTGGCATATCCAAAGATATGGGCTTTGGGTAAGAGCTGCTTTTTGACTTTTTTAAAATCTTCGTCATCCGAGAGAGCAAAACTGGTCTTAAGATACATATCGACGCTTGCATGGATGGTTTCTGGTTTAAAACCAAAGACCACAAGGTCCTTGAGCATGGCAAAAACTATTCTTCGGGACTCATCAAGAGCCACCGTTGTAACCTCAATCCCCCGGTATTTTTCTTTTGTCACGTTATATTCGGCAGTAGAGCCTTTGTTCCAGGACGCCAAAAGATTGAGGACCGCACCCTGAGGCTTGACGCGCACGACAACATACGCTCGAGACAGATAACCCGGCCAACCGTTGGTTGCGACGGTTCCAGCTTCGTCCGGATAAAATGCGATCGCCACTTCATCCTTGATGTAGTTTTTCAAGATATCATCGATGGCAGGGCCACTTAAGAATTCTTTAGTCTTCATGACGTCATCAACGATCTTCGGGTCAACCTTTTCGTTATTCAGGATTTTTTGAATATCGACCCGCATCAGATTTTCCCAGAGCTTCGTTGTTTTGTAATGCTTCAGGTCCCCGGCTAAGTGGTTCAACCGACAGTACCCGATCGCCCCTTCCGGCAGAACATTTTCAACGGCGATTGATGGCACATACATTGCGTAAACAAACCAGCCACCCACTGCCAGGATAATGACCAGAACAGGAATGATAATAAATCTTTTTTTCATGACAACCTCACTTTTAAATCCCAAAAAAGAACTTTGAATTGTCGTAAAACGCCTGTGACGCTTGCTCTTCACCCACACCCGTCAACGTCGCGTAAGAGGAAAGAGTTCTTAAAACATCTTTTGGGCCGGCGCGAAAACCTTTTTCCGGCTCTCCAAAATAAACCGGTGAATCTGTTTCGATCAAAACCTGCTCAATAGGTGCACGCTTGACCGCCAACTGAAGCGGCGGGCTATAGCTTAAAGCCGGTGACGCTGAAATCAAATAACCTTCTTTCAAAATATCGTCGAGAATATCGAGCGGCCCGCTGTACCAGTGGAAGACGCACTTTTTGATTTCCGCGGCTCGTGTCATATTCAAACATTCGCGCCACGAGCCGCGGCTATGAACAACAACCGGCAAATGAAATTCTCTGGCCAAATCCAATTGTCTTTGGAACACTTTTCGCTGCAATTCTTTTTTCTCGTTGCTTTTCCTGGCCCATTTGTACCAAAAATCCAAACCGATTTCTCCGACAGCGCAGGCGCTTTTGATATGATCCTTTACGAACTTCAAACATTCATCGATTTCAACCTGAGAAATATTCTCTAAACTCTCCGGGTGCATGCCCAGAGCGACATAGATTTTTGGATCATGCGTGCGTTTTTGAATGGTTAAATTCGTTTGATTCGACTTAAGATCTATCCCCACGGCAACAACCGCCGCCACTCCCGCTTGATCAGCTTCCTTTAAAGCGGCATCGACGTTTGCAACGTGGTCAAGATGGGCGTGAGTATCAATGGATTGGATCATACTTTCCTGATATTTTTTTATAGAAAGGTATTTGCAGTAAATACCCCATAAAAAAATTGAATAGATAGACTCCAAAAACAAAAGACGCTATAAATAACGCATCATCCCTGACCAAAGAATATGCTGTTGCTGCAGAAACAATCGTAATGAGCGCATCTAAAAGCTTATCCCATTTATGAAATGGAGACTGCTTAAATATTTTTTTAACTTCCTTTGGTGAAGATGCATTTTTAATATCCTTGTAATAAGTTTCTTTAAATCGTACCCCGGCTAATCCAGAAATAATTCCAAAAGGTATCCCAATAAATATAGCAAATTTCCAACCAGCAAAACTTAAACAAAACGCAACTAGAAAAAGAAAAATACAAAACAAGGTCTGCAATAATATCTTCAGTGAATACTTTTCTTTGGTTAATATTTTCTTTTGCAACAGACTAACTATAATTGCAGCCACCAACCCCCCGAAGAAAAATATCCACGAAATCAAGTAAGCAAACTTATCTTCCTTATTCACCTTTTCCATTAATTTGCCGTTGGCATAATAATATGTAAATATTCCTCTGGGTAGACCCTCTTCATTCCTTCCTTCAGATTTCAATTGTCCATTCGAATAGTACTCTTTCGATAAACCCGACAGAAGACCGTTAACATACTGCTCTTCAGTCTTTATCCCACCATCAATATAATACTTCTTGGCAACGCCGTTAATGTTATCGTCTTTAAAGTTTGCTTCTGTCTCGATATGAGCGCCCCTATAGAAATTCCTTACCAACCCCTGAAGCTTATCACCGGAATACGTGCCTTCAAATTTAATATCACCAGTCTCGTAATAATTCCTGCACAAGTTTTCCAAAAGACCATTCTGGTAATATTCTTCGGTTTTGATCTTACCATTTTTGTAATATTCTTTATAATCGCCGTGGTTTTTATCATCTTTGAAGTTCGATTCTAATTCCAAGCGTCCACCTTGATAGTAAGTCCGACCTCTGCCCTGCAATTTATTGTCGAGATACGTCCACTCGCCTTTTAAATCTCCATTTTTATAATATTCTTTGGTGGGCCCTTCAAGCTTGCCATCTTTAATTGTCCGCTCAATCCACAACTCTCCTGTTTTGTAGTTTTGTTCCTCGATCCCGTTTTGGATTTGACCGGCGTAAACATAACCACATAACATTATGATTACAAACGAGAAGCACATACTCATTTTAATCTTGAATATCGTCATATTGCATGCTTTCATTTTATTGAAGAATCTTTGCTATCCAGAATAAACGTCACCGGCCCGTCATTAATCAATGCCACATCCATCATGGCGCGAAATTTCCCGGTTTCGACCTTCAAATTATGGTCACGGACCCGCTGAATGAAATAACCATAAAACTCTTCCGCCATTTTCGGATTCGCGGCCCCATCAAAAGACGGCCGCCGGCCTTTGCCGCAATCGCCTAAAAGCGTAAACTGGGAGACAATTAAAAATTCCGCTTGTGTCTCCAAAGCGGAAAGGTTCATCTTACCGGCATTGTCTTCAAAGATCCGCAGGTTAACAACCTTGTCAGCCAGATCATCGATGTCTTCAAATTTATCTGTTTTAGAAATCGCGATGAGGACGAGCATTCCTTTGCCGATCTTGGAAAAAAGTTCGCCATCAATCGTAACGTTGGCTTCTTTAACTCTTTGGATCACCAAACGCATGAAATTTTTCCTTTGTCCTTATGTCTTACTGTCCGCAATGACAGCAAGTTGTGTCCCGCAATGACACAATTTTCATAAACTTATTCGGAATTATAAGTTCTTTGTCAAAAGGGGTCAACAGATATTCCCAGCCGTTTTTTCTTTCATAAAACAAAACTCCGGCTTTACACGCCCTTTGTTTTATGTTAGAAGAAATGACTATGACGGTTAAAGAGATCCTGGAAAAGCACCGCTTCCCTGCCGAAGCCACACAAGTCCTCATCGACTCCGGAATCACCAGCTTTTATCCTCCGCAAGAAGAAGCTATCAATAAAGGAATTTTAGAAAGTAAAAGCCTTCTCTTATCTGTTCCCACGGCTGCCGGAAAGACTCTTATGGCCGAACTGGCCATGGTCAAAGCCATTTTGGAAAAAGGCGGCCGCTGCCTTTATGTCGCTCCCTTAAAAGCCTTAGCCAGCGAAAAGTACGATGAGTTCCATGAAAAATATTCAAAGCTCGGAATTAAAGTCGGCATTGCGACCGGCGATTTGGACAGTCCGAACAAATTTTTAAATCGTTATCAGATCCTGATCGCCACGGCCGAAAAAGTCGATTCCCTTCTTCGTTCCCGCGCCAAATGGCTTATCGACAATTTGTCTGTTCTTGTTTTGGATGAAATCCATTTTATCAACGATAATTCACGCGGGCCCACGATGGAGATCCTAACCGCCCGTATTAAGCAACTGAATCCCCATATTCAAATCATCGGATTAAGCGCGACAGTCCATAACGCCGATGAGGTTGCCAGATGGCTGGGGGCCGAATGTGTTGTCAGCCAATGGCGGCCGGTTCCACTCAAAGAAGGCGTTTATTACAATGAACAAATTGTGTTTAACCAGCACGGCACAAAACTCATTCGTGAAGATGCCCCCGATGATATCAGCAAACTGACCCTCGATACACTGCGCTCTAAGGGGCAGGTTTTGATCTTTGTTAACAGCCGCCGCTCGGCGCAGGCGGCCAGCCGTGAGATCGCAAGCAGTATCGCCCCGATGTTAACGGCGGATGAAAAACTTCAACTTCAAAAGATTTCAAAAGAAATAATCGGCAACAAAGAAGAAGCGACAAAGATTTGCCACAAACTTGCTGACGCGATTGTGAGCGGCAGCGCCTTTCATCATGCGGGACTTAAGCCCAAACAACGCAAACTTGTTGAAGACAGTTTTAAAAAGAATTTGATCAAAGCGATCTGTTCAACACCCACACTTGCCGCCGGTGTCAACCTCCCTGCCCGGCGGACGATTATCCGTGACTGCAAACGGTATGAAGCGGGTTTAGGCGCGGCCTACATCCCGGTATTTGAATACAAACAATGCGCGGGCCGCGCCGGCCGCCCCAAATACGATGACTTTGGTGAGGCGGTTTTGATCGCAAAAACATTTTCAGAATCCAGCGCTCTTTTTGAACGCTACATCAATGCCGAGCCCGAACCCATTATTTCAAAGCTCGATAATGAATCGGCGCTTCGCATGCATATTTTAGCATCCATTGCCGCCGGTTATATTCACGATGTTAACGAGATGTTCGAATTTATTTCGCACACATTTCTGGCGCACCAAAGAAAATATCCTAATCTCATTGATCTCATCAGCCGTATCTTTGATTTCTTAAATCGAGAAAACTTTATTGAGAAAAGCGGTTTTCGTTATTTCGCAACCCCCTTCGGCCAGGTGGTCAGCCGTCTTTACATCGATCCGCTCTCAGGAATTATGTTGCGTGACGCTTTAAAAAAGATCGATGCCGGCGCATCGTCATCTTCTATCGGACTTTTGCATTTGATAAGCTGCCTGCCGGATTCTGATCGATTTAGCGTTGGGCAGAAAGATTATGAACGCCTTGAGAATTTTGCCAGCAACAATGAAGACTGCTTCGTTGTGACCCGCGATGACATCGCCGCCCTTGAAGATATTTATTTTTATTTATCAACGCTCAAAACCACCTGGCTTTTTTCACGGTGGATTGAGGAAGAAAAAGAAGATCTGCTCTGCGATGACTTTGGCATTGGGCCCGGCGATATTTATCGGCACACCGAATCCTGCCAGTGGCTCTTGCATGCCGCGAGCGAAATTGCCGATCTTTTTAAATTTCATAAACTCACTTTTATTTTGGAAGACCTGCGAAGGCGGGTTGACTACGGGATCCGCGAAGAACTTTTGGAATTGGTTTCCTTAAAAGGCATCGGCCGGGTGCGGGCCCGCCACCTGTTTGACAAAGGTTATAAGAAATTTTCCGACCTTAAATTCGCAAGCGTTGACGACCTTGCCAAAGTCCCCGCGATCGGCAAAAGCCTCGCCCAAGAGATCTTAAGCCAGATCACCAAACCAAAGAGAATTGTGAAAACACAGCAGGCCACTATCGATGAACCAACCGTTGAGGTTAATTCAGATAACGGGTGGTCTTAAGCGGACGTTCCAGGTGAAAAACGAGGAAGTTGTTTAAGATAAATTTTAATTCCTTTTTGATCGAGTTTGATAGACCCAAACGAAGGCAATCGCTCCAAGAGCTTTTTTCCATGTGCAGGATGGTCGCGACCGCGCCTTTGGAAACAATTCCCGCCGAAGAATCAGAAAGTGGACAATTCGAACACACCAGCCCCCCGAGTTGATGACTGAAACGCGCTTTATCTAAAATATTTTTCTCGCAGATCAAACATTGATCCAGATGAGGCCGAAACCCGGATAATAGAAGCGCTTTCACCTGAAAAATATGAACAAGTTTGTCGACATCACTGAGCGCTCCCAGGCTCGTTAAAAACTGCAGCATGAGGGCGTAAATCTGCATGTTTTCTTCCTCGGGCGGCATCATCACGTTGATAAGCTCGGCCATGTAGCTGGCCGCCATCGTCTTTTTTAAGTCTTTTCGTATCGGAAAAAAATCATCTTTAAGATCGCACTGCCCGACTAAGTGCAGATCTGAATTGGCGTGATAATAATACACAAGGTGGTTGACGGAAAATTTATCCAAACTGCTGCCATATTTCTTGGGGTCTTTGCGGATTCCTTTAAAAACACCTCTTAATTTCCCGTGATCACGGGTAAAAAAAACGGCAATGCGGCTGGTTTCACGCAGGTCAAAGGTCTTAAGGACGATCGCTTCAGTTTTTAAAATCATTTCGCGATAAGCCCAAGGAGCTCTTTTTCTTTTTTGCGCATCTGTTTGACATCGGACGCGGCGTGGTCATCAAAACCCAGAAGATGCAGAACGCCATGAATGAGGCATAATTCCAGCTCCTCTTGTGGCGTTGTCTGATAAATCTTTGAATTGCGAGAAACCGTATCGGACGAAATGATAATTTCGCCTACAATTTTGTCATGGCCCGCCATGAATCGTAATGGTTCATGGCGAGGCCGTTTTTTGGGCGAAGCCCCGCCAGGGCGGGGCTTCGCCCCAATCGGCCGCGCGTATGGACACAAAGAATCAAAACTCAGATCGAACGCCAAAACATCCGTCGGATGATTTCGCCTGTGGTATTTATGATTAAGGGTTTGAATCTTCCGGTCGCTGACAAAAGCAATCGATAAAGAAACGCTTCTTATCTTTTCATGCGCCAGAACGACCGTCAGGATCCGCTTCACGCGGTTGGGAGAGATTGGGATTCGTTTCTGAAGATTTTTTATTGTGATGTCCATTGCCATTCTTTTTTTCGGGGTATTTGATACGCGTATGGTACATCGCACTTAAAACGCGGGTAAACGTTGCACTGATCGTTTCGATATTTTTTAAGGTCAGATCACATTCATCCAACTGCCCATCGATAAATTTATTGTTGATGACTTTTCGGACAACCTCCTCAATACGCGCGGGAGAGGAGTCGTCTAAAGCGCGGACAGCCCCCTCTACGGAATCCGCCAGAAGCAAAATTGCTGTTTCACGGCTTTGAGGTTTCGGCCCGGCGTACCGGAAATTCTCCTGGGATACCGTTTCATCGATCCCCGCATCCTCCAGGGCGCGCTGATAAAAATAATAGATAACGCTTGTCCCGTGATGCTGCGGAATAAAATCAATGATATGCGGACTGAGCTTATATTTCTTTGCAATATCGATACCATCTTTGACGTGATTTAAAATAATGAGCCGGCTGATGGTTGGTTCAATGTGTTCGTGCTTACTTTCCGCATATTGATTTTCCGCAAAATACTCGGGCTTTGTCAATTTTCCAACGTCATGATAATAACCTCCCACGCGCGTCAGCAGGCCGTTGGCGCCAACCGCATCCGCGGCAGATTCCGCGATATTGCTTACAACCAGGCTGTGTTGATAAGTTCCGGGAGCCTCCAATAGCAAGCGCCGTAAGAGGGGTTGATTGAAATCCGATAATTCCAAAAGGCTGAAATTCGTCACAACCCCAAACAGCAATTCGAAAATCTTCAGTGTTGCGATAACAACAAACGCCGCAATAAGCCCGCTTAAAAAAATCGGCTTTAGATAAGCGCCTGCTTGAGCAATGGCTTGAAATATTTCCGGAAGATTATGGGGAGCGGAAGCAAAAGACAAAAAAATGATTTCCGGTTCCAGAAGAATGGCCGTCAACACCTGCATGAACCCGACAAAAAGCCCGGTGGTAATCAAACGCCCGCGCGTCCTTGCATCTTTGACCATATAAACCCCGGACAGGCTTCCGATAAAGAATATCAAAGAAAAGGTTAACCCGTTTGAGGTGATCAAACCTGCGAGCACACTGGCTAAAAACGACACGATAAACGCCAGCTGCAAATCGTTAAAAAGAAGTATGGTTAAAATCCCAATGCAAGCGACCGGCACATAGGCGACAGGAACGTGCGTATAATACTTGGTGAACATATACAGAGTGAAAATAAGAAGGGTCAGCAAAAGGCCCAACTGTAAAAAAAGCTGCAGGCTGGCTTTTTTGAAATATCCCAGATGCAACCCTAAAAATAACAGCAAAAGCGGAATGATCAGAGAGAAATGCGCGTAATAGCAAAAAAGCGCCAGCACCAACGTAATCCCTAAGCCAATCAAAATATCTTCGAGGCTATTATGATTTTTTATGATGGTTGATTGTTTCATAGGCTTCAATAATTTTCTGAACTAATTCATGGCGCACCACGTCTTCGCCGGTTAGATGAACAAATTTGATCTCGGGGATTTTTTTTAAAATGTCTTCTGCGCTTAAAAGTCCGATGGGTTTTCCTCCCGGAAGATCGCTTTGCGTTAAATCGCCGGTAATAACAGTTTTTGAATCGAACCCCAGGCGTGTTAAAAACATTTTCATTTGATCCGGCGTACAATTCTGCGCCTCATCAAGAATAATAAAGGCGTCATTGAGCGTGCGTCCGCGCATATAAGCTAACGGCGCGATCTCAATGATCCCTTTCTCGGTAAATTGCTCGACTTTTTCCGCTTCCATCATGTCATAAAGCGCATCATAAATCGGGCGCAGGTACGGTAAAACTTTTTGGACCATATCCCCGGGTAAAAACCCCAGGTTTTCTCCCGCTTCGATCGCCGGACGCGTCAGAATAATGCGACGGACCAGCCCTTTTTGAAGAGCGTTCACCGCCATGGCAATGGCCAAATACGTTTTTCCTGTTCCCGCAGGCCCCAAACAAAAAACCAGATCAAAATGTTTTATCGCATCAATATATTCAATTTGGCCTTTGGTTTTGGCGGTCACAACAGCGCCTTTGGCAGAGACCTCAATCTTTTCCTTGGCGAGAATTTTAAAATCAATCCCTTTGTCGGAATTGGTGAGCCGTAGGGCATAGACAATGTCCTGTTTCTTGATGTCCTTACCGCTTTCCACAATGCTTAAAAGGTAATCAATCAGCCCGACAACTTTTTTGACCTGACCTTCCTGCCCGTTGACTTTCAGGCCGTCCCCCTGACGAATGATTTGAACACCCAATTCCTGCTCGAGAAACTTCAGATTCTGGTCATAACGGCCAAAAAGAAGCTGCAGGTCACGGTTATTGGTAAGCTTAATGATTGTTTCCATATGTTCAAATATCCTCAGATATCCTTACGGAATTGTAATGACGATTCCGGGCTTGATCCTATTGGGATTTGAAATCTTATTTTTGTTGGCTTCATAAATCTTGTTCCACTTGCTGTAGCCGCCATAAAACTTCTTGGAAATCTTTTGAAGCGTGTCGCCTTTTTCAACCCTGTACTCCTTACCCACGGCCTCTTCTTTCATCATGGGTTCAGATTTCTCTGGGGCGTTGTCCATACCCATAAGGCGAGACGATCTATCGGAAGCATCACGATCAGTCGATGCTGATGTCGATGAGGAATCCTTGTTATCCGAAGTAAAATTCTGCGTTGGTGTTGGTGTCACCGTCTCCGCATCCGAAGTCTTGGAAGCGACAGGCTCATTTAAGACTTTCTGGAGCTCGGCTTCAGTCTTTTTGTCGTTGATCTCAAGAACATAGGTGGTGCGGGTTTTTCGAATATCGCTGCGATCCTCCGAAACAGGTGTTCCGGAAACATATCCGGCATTGCCCGGCATATCCTGATCAACACGATCACGGACTTGTTTATAAGAGCGCATCGTACAACCCGAAAAAATGGACACAACAAAAATGACCGTTACAATTTTTAAAAAACGACTTTGCATGATACCCTCCTTGTTTTTGAAAATCACTTTTGGCCTCTGACTAAAATCCCCAATTCTTTAAGCTGTTTTTCGGCAACATCCGATGGCGCATCGGTCATCAAACAACTGGCTTTTTGAGTTTTGGGAAATGCGATCGCATCCCGGATCGAATCCAATCCCATTAAAATCGCAACCAACCGGTCAATGCCATACGCGACACCCGCATGCGGCGGCGCCCCATACTCAAATGCTTTTAACAAAAAACCAAACCTCTTTTTGGCTTCGTCATCCGACAAACCGATGATCTGAAAAATATTTTCCTGCAGTTCTCTTTGATGGATACGAACCGAACCGCTTCCAATTTCAAAACCGTTTAAAACAAGATCATAAGATCGCGAGCGGATCTTCGCGAACTCCCCCGTCTCAAAATACGCCACATCGTCCTCGTGAGGAGAAGTAAAGGGATGATGCTCACTGTCCCATCTTTTTTCGTCCGTATTATATTTGAACAGCGGAAAATCCACAACCCAAACAAAAGCAAACTCCTCTTTTGATTTTCGAATGTCGGGTTTATCACTTTTGTATTTTTCCATCGCCTCTTTGTGCGTCATGCGCGGGAATGGGATCGGGATATCGATGCCCTTGACTTCTTTCAGGACTTCCCTGTAAAGCTGTTCTGTTAACAAAAAGATATCTTCTTCACTGGCAAAAGACATCTCCATATCGAGCTGGGTAAATTCCGGCTGACGGTCAGAACGCAGGTCTTCATCACGAAAACATTTCACGATTTGAAAATAGCGGTCAAAACCCGAAACCATGAGGATCTGTTTAAAAAGCTGCGGCGATTGTGGCAAAGCAAAAAACTGCCCCGGGTGAACACGCGAGGGAACCAAATAATCCCGGGCGCCTTCCGGAGTTGATTTTGTCAACACGGGTGTTTCCACTTCGAGAAAATCTTGGGCTGAAAGAAATTTTCGTATGGCCATACATAGCTTGTGGCGGATCATAAAATTTTTAAGAATTTTTTGTCGGCGCAAATCCAAATAACGATACTGCAGCCGCAATTCTTCGGAAACATCAATGGTATCATCGATCTCAAAAACCGGGACTTGCGAACGGTTTAAGATAATAAGTTCGGTGGCCGCCAATTCAATTTCCCCTGTCGCAATTTTATCATTGATCATCTTCGGCGGGCGCAAACCAACTTTGCCGGTGATCTTAACGACAAATTCCGGTCCCAATTCCTGAGCTATTTTATGCGCCTCAGGGCCGACGCTCGGAATAAAAACTACCTGAGTTAAACCGTAACGGTCGCGGATGTCGATAAAAATAAGTTTCCCGTGATCCCGGCGGCGATGAACCCAGCCACAGAGCGTGGCCGTTTGGTCCGCATGGCTCTTATTGAGTTCGCCGCATGTATGTGTTCGAATCATATTTTGTTTTTTAAAACCTCGCTGATGGAGTTTAAGGAAACTTTTTCCTGAGTTCCCGTTCGCATATCTTTTAACGTGACTGAATTTTCCCGTAATTCATCGCCCCCTAAGATCATGACGAGCTTCGCGCCCAGTTTATCTGCCAAACGCATCTGACTTTTGACGGACGTTTTTTCATAGTTCATTTCACATGAAATACCGTGGCCGCGGATCTCGTTTAAAAGCAGGAATCCTTTTTTATAGGCTTCCTCCCCCATCGTGACAATGAAGGAATCGATTTTCGGATCTGTTAATGCCATCCCCTGGGATTTGACGATGAGAATTCTTTCCATTCCCAAGGCAAAACCGATCGCGCCGGCTTTCGTTCCACCCAATTCTTCAACAAGATTGTCGTAGCGCCCGCCGGCTCCGATGGCATCTTGACTCCCTAATGATTCGTGCGAAATTTCAAAAGCCGTGTGCGTATAATAATCAAGCCCGCGTACCAAAGACGGTGACACTTCAAAAGAAACCTTGAGTGCTGTCAGTGCCTCTTTGACCTGATTAAAATAATCTTTGCTTTCCTGGTTTAGGTGCGACTGGCCCAAGTTCAACGATTGGACAACCGCCCTGCACCCTTCGACTTTACAATCGAGAATGCGAAAAACATTTCTCTCAAAACGCTGCTGACAATCTTCGCAGAGTTTTGACAGGCTTGGTTTTAATTGTTGACGCAGATGTTTTGAGAAATTCTCTTTATCCTGCGGTGAACCTAACGTATTTATTTTGACCTTGTAACCGCTGACACCAAAACCCTCTAAAAGCCTGATGGCCAGCGAAATAACCTCGGCATCAAGATAGGGATTTGAAATACCGATCGCTTCAACGCCGATCTGGTGAAACTGCCGGAGCCTTCCCTTTTGAGGGCGTTCGCCGCGATACATGGGGCCAATGTAAAATAATTTCGCCAATTGCCATTTTTTATCAATATCGTTTTCAATATAACTTCGAACGATCGCGGCTGTTCCTTCGGGCCTGAGTGATAAACCATCCTGCTTCTCTGTCGCCAGACTTAACATTTGCTTTTGAACAACGTCGCTTGTCCCTCCCAAAGAGCGGACAAAAAGGGCTGTTTCTTCAAAACTGGGAGTGCGAATCTCACGATAGCCATAATGGTTGAGAATATTACGAGATATTTCTTCTAAGGCCAGCCAGAGCGGAATTTCGGCAGGGAGAATATCATTGGTACCGCGGGGTTGAGAATATTTTTTGGTCATGGTCAGGGCAGTTAGTTTGAAGGGCGCCCCCCGCCATTCTATTATGGCGGGGGGCGCCCTTCTCTAGATGTGTCTCATTTAAGAAAGGTACCGATTACCGTATCTTTTTTTTCATTTCAAGGCCTGGCTTAAAAACCGCAACCTTGCGTGCAGGCACGGGAACGCTTTCGCCGGTGCGGGGGTTTCTGCCAAGTCGAGGACGCCGTTCTTTAATCTTGAAAACACCGAAATTGCGAAGCTCAACCTTTTCCGAGCGCATCAGACTGTCTACGATCACATCAAAGGTTTTTTGGACAACCTTTTTGACGTCAACCTGTTTGATGCCGGTCATGTCGGTTATCCTCAAAACAATATCTTTTTTCGTCATGGAATTTACCTCCCTTGAGGCAGGCATCGTATCAGCAGCTATTTACAGTGTCAAGGAAAACTTTCCTGTCCCCAATATTTCTTTTAGTTCATTAAGTAAGAGATCGCTAGGGTTTACAAAAAGATCCTGCCCCACCAGAATTTGAACACTCTTATAAATATCCGTATCTAATTTTAAATAGACAGGCACATTTCCGGGAAAAAGCGCAAGCTTTTCCTTTAAACTTTTCAAACCTTCTTCGTTAACACCTGACAAATCAATGCTGATCGAGCGGACGTTTTTATAAGCATCATCCACCTGTTTGATATCATTGGCGATTAACTTGGGAGCTTCGTCACGAAAACTCACGCGGCCGCGAATCACAGAAACAACATTTTCACGAATATAGGGCGCAATGGCTTGATATGTTGATGGAAAAACCACGACCTCGATTTCTCCTTCCATATCCTCAACTTTCAAAATAGCCATGCGCTCATTCGTTTTCTTTGTTGTCGTTAGCTTGACACTATTGATAAGGCCAAAAAACTTCACTTCCTGGCCGTCAGACGCCCTGACAAGGCCTTTTGATGTGTAATCGGAAAACTCCCGGGCTTCAACCGAATAATGGCTTAGGGGGTGTCCGCTGACATAAAAACCTAAAAGCTCTTTTTCATACGATAACACTTGCATCGGCGGCCATTCTTTGATGGCCGGCAATTCATTTTTCTCTTTTCCAAAACCGCTCTGCATATCAAAAAACGATATCTGCCCCATGGCTTTTTCTTTTTGAATTTTTGTTCCGTGTTCCAAAGCCTGACCGACAACGGCCATCATTTGCGCTCGAAACGCCTTAAAACAATCCAGCGCCCCGCATTTGACAAGGCTTTCTAAGACCTTGCGATTTGATAAACGTAAATCCACCCTTTCGCAAAGGTCAAAAATGGATTTATATAACCCTTCGGATTTTCGATTTTTTACAATGGACTCAATCGCCAGACCACCAATATTTTTCACCGCCAAAAGGCCGTAGCAAATGGTATGGTCATCACGCACGCTAAACTCCGCAATACTTTCGTTAATATTCGGAGGCACTATCTTTATTCCCATGGCCTCGGATTCCTTAACGTATTCCACGACCTTATCCGTATTATCTTTTTCGCTTGTCAGAAGCGCGCACATGAATTCAACCGGAAAATTCGCTTTCAAATAAGCCGTTCGATAAGAGATGAGCGCATAAGCCGCCGAGTGACTGCGGTTAAACCCGTAACCGGAAAAATAATCAATCAAATCAAAAAGTTTATTCGCCAGAACTTCGTTGATCTTACTGGCCTTATGACATCCTTCGATAAATTCTTTGCGCATTTTATCCATTTCCGTCGGGTCTTTCTTGCTCATGGCCCGCCGGAGATGATCGCCTTGTGTTAAAGTAAATCCCGCCAGTCCACTTGCAATTTGTATGACCTGTTCTTGAAAAACAATAATGCCGTAGGTGTCTTTAAGAATCGGCTCCAGCTTCGGATGATCATAGCGGACTTGAACCTCCCCGCGTTTGCGTTTGATATAATCATCCAACATCCCGCTTCCAATGGGGCCGGGCCGATAAAGCGCGAGGATCGTGATCAAATCTTCAAACTGGTTGGGTTTAATACGTTTTAATAACTCCCGCATCCCCGAACTTTCCAGCTGAAAAATCCCAAAACTGTTCGCGCTCCCCAGAAGCTCAAACGTTTTCCGGTCATCCAGTAAAACGTTATCAATATCGATGTCAAGCCCGCGTGTTTTGTTAATAAGTTTGACGCATTTGCTGATAACAGTCAGTGTCCTCAACCCCAAAAAATCAATTTTAAGCAAACCGATCTTCGCGATGCCGTCCATGGAAAACCCGGTTGTAATCTGATCGTCGGTTGTTTTAAAAAGCGGAATGTATTCGGTCAACGGTTTATCAGAAATGACAACACCGGCGGCATGAACAGAAGCGTGGCGGTTTAAACCTTCCAGGACCATCGCCATATCAATAATCGCAGCCGCTTTTTCATCGTCCTTATAAAGCTGGGCTAACTGCGGCTCGATTTTAACAGCACTGGCCAGATCAATATTGGGATCCGGCGGAATAAGTTTTGCAATTCTGTCAACATCCCCGTAGGGAACATTCATAACCCGTCCGACATCGCGGATGGCCGCGCGCGCCTGCATCGTTCCAAAGGTGATGATTTGAGCGACGTTATCTTTGCCGTATTTGTTGGTTACGTACGCGATGACTTCCGGACGCCTTTCATAACAGAAATCAATATCAATATCAGGCATACTCAAACGCTCGGGATTAAGAAATCTTTCAAAGAGAAGTCCATAACGAAGGGGATCCAGATCCGTAATATGCAAAAGATAACTGACCAAACTCCCTGCCGCGGAGCCACGGCCGGGCCCGACGGGAATTCCATTTTGCCTGGCGTAATGAATAAAATCCCAAACAATCAGAAAATAGCTGATAAAACCCATTTTCTTAATCGTGGCAAGCTCATATTCCAGGCGGTCCATAATTTCTTTTGAAGCCTGACCATAACGATCAGGAATTCCCTCCAAACATAGCCGGCGTAAATATTCATCTTTTGCTAAACCGATGGGCGGTTCATAATGGGGAAGATGAAATTTATTAAATGCCAATTCAAGATTGCACTTGTCGGCCACCTCCAACGTATTACGAATGGCTTCAGGGCAATAATGGAACGCTTTCTTCATCGCTTCGGGATCTTTAAAATAAAATTCATCCGTCTTCAAACGCATACGATTCGCATCATCAAGCGTGGTTTGCGTCTGAATACACAAAAGCGCTTCGTGAGCTTTTGCCTGAGACTGTTCGAGATAATGAACGTCGTTCGTTGCCAGAAGGGGAAGGTTTAGATTTTTAGCGATCTTCATGAGGCCTTCATTGGCGAGTTTTTGTTCCGGCAGCTGATTTTCCATCATCTCGATGTAAAAATTGCCTTTGCCGAAGATCTGCGTGTATTCATCAGCCGCTTTAAGCGCGGTATTATAATTTCCCCGGCGGATATTCCAGGCAACCTCCCCGCGCAAACACGCCGAGGACGCCATCAATCCTTCAGAATATTTCGATAAAATTTCTTTATCCATGCGCGGCCGATAATAAAATCCTTCCAGGTAGCCGCTCGAAACAAGCTTTAAAAGATTACGATATCCTTTTTCATCTTTGGCATAAAGGACCAGATGGGAGGCGCCCCCTTTTCCCTGCGCGCTGGTTTTATCCAAACGGCTTGCGGGTGCGATGTAGGCTTCACAACCAATGATCGGCTTAACACCGTTTTTTACACAGGTCTGATAAAAATCAATGGCCCCAAAAATATTGCCATGATCGGTCATGGCCAGAGCCGGCATTTTGTATTCAACAGCTTTTTTAACTAAGGAATTGATGCGGCAGGCGCCATCGAGAAGACTGTACTGGGTATGGACGTGAAGATGGACAAAATCCGAATGATACATAAGTGGTCTTAAGACCTAAAGGAAAGATAGGGGTGCTATTCCCATTCGATCGTTGCCGGAGGCTTCGAACTGATGTCGTAGACAACGCGGTTGACACCCGCAACTTCATTGATGATACGATTGGATATTTTTCCCAAAATCTCCGGTGGAATTTTTGCCCAGTCCGCTGTCATGCCATCCGAACTGGTCACACAACGGATCGCGATCGCATTGTCATAGGTGCGCTTATCCCCCATAACTCCGACGGTCTTGATGGGAAGCAGAACGGCAAACGACTGCCAGACCTCGTTGTACAGGTTTGACCTTTTCATTTCATCCAAAACGCGCTCATCCGCTTCGCGAAGCATGGTCAATCGCTCGGGTGTCACTTCACCAATGATACGAATGGACAAACCGGGACCCGGAAATGGCTGTCGTTGTAAAATATTTTCTGGCAATCCCATGTGTTTGCCGATCGCACGAACTTCATCTTTAAATAATTCTCGAAGCGGCTCAATGAGTTTTAAGCGCAAATTCTTTGGCAGGCCGCCAACGTTATGATGCGATTTGATGACTGAGGAAGGCCCTCCCAAGGGCGAAAAAGACTCAATGACATCCGGATAAAGCGTTCCCTGCCCTAAGAATTCGACATTCTTAATTTTTTTAGCGGCTTCCTCAAAGACTTTTACAAATTCATCGCCGACAATCTTTCGCTTTTGCTCGGGATCCGTAACATTCTTTAATCGTTGTAAGAACCGGTTCTGGGCATTCGCGCAAATAAAATTCATTTTGAAATGTTCTTTAAAAGTCTTCTCAACCGTGGCCGCCTCGTTTTTACGAAGAAGTCCATTATCAACAAAAATGCAATACAGTTTCTTGCCAATCGCACGTTGGATCAATGCCGCGGCAACGGAAGAGTCAACTCCGCCGCTTAAACCTAAAACAACATTTTTATTGCCCACGTTTTCTTTGATTTCTCGAATCGCATCATTGACAAATTTATCCATCGTCCAGCGCGGCAAACATCCACAAACCTGAAACAAAAAGTTGGCGATCACCTGACTTCCGCGCTGTGTGTGAGCAACTTCAGGGTGGAACTGGACACCATAGAATTTTTTTGCACGATTGGCGATAGCCGCAATCGGGCTATTGAGCGTATGCGCTAAAACGACAAAACCTGGTGGAACTTTTTTGATTTCATCGCCATGGCTCATCCAGCAGGTTAAGTTACTGGGCATATTCTCAAAAATCCCTTTACTGCTATCGACAAAAAGTTCGGCACGGCCATATTCGCGATCCGAGGTATCTTTCACTTTCCCGCCGAGAATATGCGCAATGGCCTGCATCCCATAACAAATCCCAAGAACAGGAACATTCAATTTAAAGATTTCTTTGGCGGGCAAAACGGCATTCTTATCATAGACACTCTGCGGGCCGCCGGAAAGAACAAGGCCTTTGGGATTATACTTCTTGATTTCCTCAATGGAAATATGGTGAGGAACAATCTTGCTGTAAACTTTGTTTTCTCGAATACGGCGGGCAATCAATTGTGTGTATTGTGAACCAAAATCTAAAATTAAAATCACATCTTTAGAGCGCATATTATTTTCCCATTCCTACACGTTGTCCAACTTGAAAGATTTTTCCTTCGGTTTGAATGGAAGGAGCAATGATCATTTCGACATCATGCATTTCTTTTATGTTTGATGCCCCCAAAGACCCCATCGATGTGGCAAGAGCTCCCATCAGATTCTGCGAACCATCATCAACACGAGCGGGTCCAAATAAAATTTCCTCAACCGTTCCGGTTGTTCCGACGTGAATGCGCGTTCCACGCGGTAAATTGGCATGCGATGTTGCCATCCCCCAATGATAACCGCGCCCGGGAGCTTCCTTGGCGCGGGCAAAAGCGGAGCCAACCATGACCGCATCCGCGCCTGCGGCAAACGCTTTACAAATCTCACCACCTATGCGCATTCCTCCGTCACAAATAATGGGAATATACTTTCCACGCCGCTTAAAATAATAATCGCGGGCTGCCGCGGCATCAACGGTCGCGGTAATTTGCGGAACACCAATGCCAAGAACACCGCGGGTTGTACATGCTGCACCGGGCCCAACACCAATCAAAAGACCGGCAGCTCCCAGTTCTAATAATTCGAGAGCGACTTCATAAGTCACAGAATTGCCAATGACAATTGGGATTTTCATTTTTTTGCAAAATTTTTCAAGATCTAAAACTTTATATTGAGTGGCAATGTGACGGGCTGTGGCCACTGTTGACTGAACGATAAAGATATCGCAACCGGCGGCATGAGCAATTTGACCGAATTTTGCGGCATTTTGAGGAATACAACTCACAATGGCAGGGACCTTCTTTGATTTGATTTCTTTGATGCGCTTGGCAATGAGCTTTTCTTTAACGGGTCGTAAATAGACGGTTTGAACGAGTTTTGTGGCTTCTTCAGGGGTTGCTTTCGCGATCTGGGCGATCACTTCTTCGGAGTTTTCATAGCGGGTTTGAACACCATCAAGATTTAAAACAGCAATGCCACCCAACTTTCCCATCGCAATCGCAAATCTGACATCGACAACGCCATCCATCGCCGCTGCGAGGATCGGGACTTTAAATGTCATCCCCGCGATGGAAAAATTGGTATTCACTTCTGCGGGATTAACGGTACACATACCGGGAACTAAGGAGACTTCATCAAAACCGTAACATCGTCTGGCGCGACGGTTAATTCCTATCCACTCTGCCATGAAAACTTTCCTTTCTTGACTTAAAAATGACAAATCCTTAAAAAAAATATTAAAAACATTTTGGGCTATACTATAAATATACAAAGAACAAAAGTCAATAAAAGAATTTGGGCCCTCCGCCATGTTTCATGGCGGAGGGCCCAAATCATGATTTTTATCAGACTCCCATACCCATCCATACCGATACGCCAGACGGGTGATACTTTCTTTACTCCGCGGTATTAATACATCCCCCCGCCTGGCATCGATGGCATTTGGGGTTTGTCTTTTTCCGGAAGATCCGTGATTAACGCTTCCGTTGTTAATAAAAGCGACGCGATGCTGGATGCGTTCTGCAGGGCCGTCCTTGTCACTTTAACCGGATCGATAACACCGGATTTTAACATATCGACATACGCATCTTGATTGATATCATATCCGACATTGACATCCTTTTCCTGCTTTAAACGTTCGACAATGATAGAGCCTTCAAGGCCGGCATTGAAGGCCAGTTGTCGAATAGGTTCTTCGATGGCTCGTTTGATAATCTCGACACCGGTTGCTTCATCGCCTTTTAACTTAAGAGCATCAAGCGCGGAAAGTGTTCTTAAAAGCGCGACACCACCGCCCGGGATAATACCTTCTTCAAGAGCGGCGCGAGTTGCATGGAGGGCGTCTTCGACGCGGGCCTTCTTTTCTTTCATTTCCGTTTCGGTTGCGGCACCGACATTGATGATGGCAACACCACCGGAAATCTTCGCAAGCCTTTCCTGGAGTTTTTCTTTGTCATACGACGAATCTGTCATTTCAATTTGTTTTCGAATTTGAGCAACACGCCCTTTGATGTCAACCGTTTTTCCAGCACCTTCAACAATGGTCGTATTATCTTTATCGATCTTCACTTTCTTGGCGCGGCCTAAATCCGTGAGGTTAAGATTTTCAAGCTTGATGCCAAGGTCTTCCGTAATCGCTTTTCCACCGGTTAAAATGGCAATGTCTTCTAACATCGCCTTGCGTCGATCGCCATAACCCGGAGCTTTAACAGCAACACACGAAAGAGTTTTACGAATGTTGTTAACAACAAGTGTCGCCAGGGCTTCCCCTTCAACATCTTCGCAGATGATTAAAATCGGCCGGCCACCTTTAGCAACTTTTTCTAAAAGAGGAAGAATATCCTTGACACTGGAAACCTTTTTTTCATAAATCAAAATGTACGGTTCCTCGAGAACGCACTCCATCTTCTCAGCATCGGTTGCAAAATACGGGGACAGGTAACCCTGGTCGAATTGCATCCCTTCCACGATCTTTAATTCTGTTTCCATGGTCTTGGATTCTTCAACTGTAATAACACCATCCTTACCAACATTGTCGAAGGCTTCGGCGATCTTCTTACCAATGGACGCATCGGAGTTAGCGGCGATGGTGGCAACCTGTTCCACTTCTTTAATATTTTTATTATCGATTTTTTTGGAAAGTTGTTTGAGCTTTTCAACAACAGCTTCAACGGCAAGTTCAATTCCGCGTTTTAGAGCCATCGGGTTGGCGCCAGCGGTTACATTTTTTAAACCTTCGCGGTAAATCGCCTCCGCTAAAATAGTCGCGGTTGTGGTTCCATCACCGGCATTATCAGATGTTTTTTCAGCGACCTCTTTAACCATCTGAGCGCCCATATTTTCAAAAGGATCCTGAAGCTCAACTTCTTTCGCCACCGTCACACCGTCTTTGGTAATCGTCGGAGAACCAAATTTTTTATCAATAACGACATTTCGCCCTTTGGGGCCAAGAGTCACCTTGACAGCTCTTGAGAGCTGTTCGACACCCTTTAAAATCGAGCGTCTCGCTTCTTCATTGAATATCAATTGCTTTGCCATGACCCATCTCCTCTATTATTATATTTTAGTTTGCAGAAAAACTTTCCCCTTACTTAATAATGGCAAGGACATCCTCTTCGCGCATAATCAAAAGCTCTTCGCCGTCCTTTGTCGTGATCTCGGAACCGCTATATTTCCCGTAAAGAATACGATCACCCGCTTTGACCTCCATCGTTTGAACACTGCCATTATCAAGAGTCTTCCCTTTGCCAACGGCAACAACTTTTCCTTCTTGAGGCTTTTCCTTGGCTGTATCCGGCAAAACAATGCCGCCCCTGGTCTTTTCATCAGCCTCAAGAGGTTTTACAATGATTCTGTCTCCTAACGGTTTTAACTCCACAACACACCTCCTTAAGTGTAAAAATAAGTTATTAGGTTTTGGTTTTTAGCACTGTCCCTTTAAGAGTGCTTTTTTTATGATTAAAAAATGGGTTTTAAACCGAAGTGAAATCCAAAATCACGCTTAGCAGTCTAATTCCTAGAGTGCTAATATATAAAATTTTAAACCGTTGTCAAGAAATAATTTTTTCAGTGGTTTATTTTCTTTGCGGACAGGCGGAAATGAAGAGCGGATAAATCGTGGTCTATCGACAGCAAGCTTAAAGAACCCCCGGTGACGCATTTAGACATCAACAAGCAAAGCCATCCCTTTTAATATTAAATCCTTGTCAATTCTATCAATCGATAAAACATATTTTTTCATCAGTTCAGCGTTGCCCCCCGTGGCAACAACAATGGGTTTTCTTTTAAACTGCTTGGACAACTTCGCAATCATCCCCTCGCAAAGCGATCCGTATCCGTAAAAAATACCGCTTAAAATACTACCCGCTGTATCTTTTCCCGTCACATCTGTTGGTGGCCGGATTTTAACCTTGGGCAAAAGAGCCGTCTTTTCAAATAGCGATTCCGCGTAAAGCCGCAGTCCCGGAACAATAGCGCCACCTAAATACGCCGGTGTTTCTGAAATCACATCAAAGGTAATGGCGGTCCCAAAATCAACGACAATCGCAGGCTTTCCATAAAGTCTCAGCGTCGCATAAGCACCCACCAGGCGGTCCTGCCCGACCTGCTGAGGAACATGATAACAATTTTTAATCGGAACTTTTAAATCTTTCCCCACAACCAGGACCTTATCAAAAAAACGGCGAAAAACCGGCTTCACCACTTTTAAAACATCCGGAACAACACTGCAAATGATAACCGCTTCAATGAAGCGCCGTGATTTTCGAATGCGATAAATCGCTCTCTGCAAACGACTCCTCAGCTTGTTGCGCGAAAGCGTCGTTAAAACAAGTTGAGTCTTAAGAATCCTGGCTCGATCGACAACACCCATCGTCATCGTCGTATTGCCAATATCAACGGCTAAAATCATTCTCTTGGCTCTTTCTATTTTGATAGGTTATCTAAATATTCTTTGGCCATTGGAAAAGCGGGTTCTCTTTGCAGGACTTTTGCAAACATCTGTTTCGCCTCATTCTTATTGCCCTCAACCGCATAAGCCATCCCTAAGGCAAATGTTGCATAAATGAAATCAGGGTCCAATCCTAAGACTTTCCGAAAAATATCAATGGATTTTTGATACTGACCGCGCTCGTAATATAACACACCGAGATTATAATATGAAGGAACAAAGTTCTCATTGAGCTCTAACGCTTTTTCAAACATCATCCCCGCTTCATCGTAGCGTTTTTGTTTCACAAGCAAGATCCCCATGCGGTCATAAGCCGCGAAAGGATTCCATTGAATTTGTTTGGCAATTGCAAGTGCGTTGTAAATTTCCTTTTGAGCGCTCTTAAGTTCATTCTGTTCGGAGTAAATTTTTGCCAAATTTAATTTCGCGATATAAGTATAATCAGAAAATTTAAAGCCTGGAACCTCCAGGCTGGCCTTTAATTCAAAAAGGGCTTGCGGATATTGCCCCTTTTCCATATAGGCCTCGGCCAAATTCAAATGGACTTCCGGACGATGGGGCGCCTTGACAACCGCATCCCGCCAAAGCGTCAAGTTATTTCGCCATGTATAATTGGCCGTTGCCGTCAATAGTATCAATAAAACAATCGTTCCGGCTGCCGGAACCATCGATAACAGTTGAGAATCAAAAAGGACTTTAAGCTTTTTGGAAACCCAAAGGACAATGATGGCCATGACATAACAAAAGCTTAAAATCGGTAAATACAAAAACCTTTCATGAAACGTGTAAACATCGGCAATGGGAATGAGATTGGAATACGGAATAAGCAAGATAAAAAATAAACTCATGAAAAATCCAACGTCCCGATATTTTCTAAACAATCGAAACAGGGCCCACAAAACCCCCGCAATCAAAAAACCATAAATCCAAATGCGCGCCTCCCCCAAGGTGCGCACAGGCTCTATCCAATAAATCGCCGAAAGCGGAAACGGAATAATGGACTTTTGCAGGCACAGGCCGATCAGGGTAACAACCGTTGCGGCATGCAGGAATAGATTATCAGCCAATGTCGGCACGAATGATGCGTGAGCGGATAAAAAGGGCAACGGAATGGAACGCGCAATGTTCATGGAACGGATCACGAGAAATGCAAAAACAGTCAAAAAAGACGTCGCGTAAAAGATTATTTTCTTTTTTTCGAGAAGATTGTTTATCTTACCCTGCGACCAATAAAACCAATCGTAACAAATAAAAAGAATCGGTAAAACCACAACCTCTTCTTTCGACAGCAATCCCAAAACCAACACCATCAACGCGCCAAACACGTGATTATTTTTTTTCAGTCCATCGGAACGTATAAAAAGCCAGAATGACAATAACACAAAAAGGCTCGCCTGGATCCCCATGCGGTTATAGATCGGTGTTACGGCTTCCACATGAATCGGATGAACCGCAAACAAAAAAGAGGTCAGAGCGGCCAACGGAATGCTATCGAGGATCACAAGCAAAATCAGGTAAATGAAAACGCAATTGATGAAATGAATCAGAATATTTTCTGCATGCCAAAAGAAAGGTTTTAACCCCCAGAGATGGTAATCCACCATAAACGATAACATCGATAAAGGACGGTAATAACGCGAATCCATATGCCGGTTGATGGTTGATTCCATGAGATCGCCTGAAAAAAGATTTGAAAAATATTTAAGATTCTTAACATAAGGATTCTCAACGATCAGATAACCATCATCCCAAACAAATTGATTAAACAAAGCGTTACCAAAAGAAAGCGCCACAAGAAGCGCCAAACAGATGACAACAATTCTTTTGTCGGAAAATAGATTATTCATTTTTAGATCTCGCCTCTTGATGTAAACTTTTAAGAGCATATTGGAAATTCGCATCTAAAATGATCGCCTTGTCAAAATAATCCTGCGCCTGCGCCGACTTCCCCTGTCGATAATAAACCAGCCCCTGCCCATAATATCCCCAGGCAAAGGTTGAATCAATGTCCGTAGCTGTTTTAAATTCCCGCCATGCAAAATCATAATCTTTATCGTTAAGATAAGCGATTCCCAAATCATAATAAAGTTCAAGCCTCGCCGGATTAAGGTTTTTTGCCTCCTTTAAATAACGAATGGCCTTATCATAATCATTCATCAAATTGTATGTCCGGCCGATATTACGAAACGTGAGAGAATCATCAGGATCAAAATGCAGTGCCATCAACATCAAATCCAAACCTTCCTGGGTCTTCCCTTCCCGCACATAGAGCGCTCCCAAAGAACTTAAAGCTGCACCGTCGAAAGGTTTTAATTTTAATGCTTTAAGGTATTGCTTCTCTGCCTCCGCCACTTCACCCGCGTCCACATAAGCATTGGCAAGGTTAAGATAGGGTTTTGGTGACAAAGAAGCTTGAGCCGCAGAAGACCGCCACAGCGTCAATTCATTTCTCCAATCGTAATTGCGAATGATGGTTTGATAAAGATAAAAAAGGCAAAGGCCGGCAATACCGAGCACAATGAAGGAAGGGCGCAATAAAGTATTTTTTGTCTGGCACACACGATTCCATAACTGCATTAACAAATACGCCGTCAAACAACAAAACCCCACCGAAGGAAGATAGAGATAATGTTCGGCAACGATATTGCCAAAGGGAATGATCTGGGAAACCGGAAAGACCATGAGAAAAAACCATCCTAAAAAGAATGTTATCAGGGGGCTATCTTTGCGGCAACGAACGATCCAATAGAGGCTTATCATAATGATGATGAATGATAAAAAGACTTCTGCGTTCCAAAAGTTATTGAGGATAAAATAATACACAATCTGAAAATGAACCGGCATTATGAGCTTCTGAATATAGACAAACAACGTTTGCAAAACGATATAGGGCGCCAGCCAAGGAAAATCTGTTTTGGCAAAACTGGTATACATCGGTTGATGGACGTAACCGACAACAAAATTTCCCAGTGTTACGATTCTAAACGAAAAATAAAACAGAAATACCGCCACAAAACCTCCATAATAAACTCCCCGGCGCTTGATAAGGCGCCGAAGATTTTTTTCAACAAAAAGGTAATCATAAAAAAATAATACCGGCAATAACATGGCCGCCAATTCTTTGGAAAAAAGGGCAAAGCCAAAAAGAATAAGCGAAAGAAAATAGAAAAGGGCGCCTTTCTTTTGGCTGCCGATAAATTCCGCAAACAAAAGAAAGGCGCCCAACGATAACACCGACACCAGAACATCCATCCGATTAAAAACCGCCGTGACCGCCTCCGTATGAATGGGATGAAGACAAAACAGGAGTGCCGAAAGATAAGAGAAACGCCAATCATCCCAGAAAATTTTAGCAAAATAAAAAACAAGGATCGTACAAAAAATGTGCAGCAGGATATTGTGCAAATGAAACCAAAAGGGTTGAAGCCCCCAGAGATGATAATCAAAAAGAAAAGACAACAAAAAGACCGGCCGATAATAACTATCAAACCCCCTGCCCCACGCACTGTTTTCACTCAAACGCTTGGTAAAAAAATCAGGAATAAATTTCACATGCCGAATCACAGGGTTATCAACAATAAAAACCTGATCGTCCCAAACAAACACATTCGATAAGGCATTGCCATAAGCCAAAAACCCGAGAATACCCAGGCTGGCGATTAAAAGGATTTTCTGCTTGGTTGTTAATGATGAATGAGACGCCATTCTTTAATTCCTGATTTCCTGATGGTCGGGCACCGCCTGTAAATGCATTAAAGCGTTTTGCGCTTGCGTGAATGCTGGATCTTTTTTGATAGCTTTGCGAAACATTTCCACCGCTTGCGTGGGCTTGTTATTTTTTTCGTATACCAAACCAAGCCCGTAATAACCCCAAGGATAGTTCTGATCGACTTCAAGCGCTTTTTGGAAGCATGCTGAGGCCCCATCATATTGCCCGACATGAAAATAAGTGATCCCGGTATTGTAGTATCCTTCTGGGAAAAGGGGTGCTGTTGCATTGACGAGTTTAAACTCATTGAGCGCCAGTTCATAATCCCCCTTCATCCCATAGATCTTTCCGATCGCATTATAGAGATAAGGTTTTTGGGTCGATGGAAAGGCCAGGGCGGCCCGGTATTCCTTGAGCGCGTCCTCATAACGGCGATTGTGATAATACGCCGACGCTAAATTTAAATGGGGCAACATATTTTGTGGGGATTTGCGGACGGTATCTTCCCATAAAGCAACATTATTGCGCCAAGTATAATTGCGCATGGCTGTTTGCAATGAATAAAAGAACACGATAATGGCCCCGCCTATGAGCGCGATGAAGCAAAATGAACGGCATCTTGCTTCCTGCTGCTTTTCCAAGGCCATCGCAAAACATGCCCCCCACAAATAACAATAGGAGACCGATGGGAAATACATGAACCTTTCGGCAAAGATCCCTCCGATCGGGATGAGATTGGAAACCGGCAAACTGCTCAGGAAGAAAAATATTATAAAAAAGGAAATTTTCGGATATTGAGTCCGCCAAAGAAAAGCTAATATCGCCAATCCCAGCACCACGGTGACGGAAGAAAGCATTTCAAAGTCCCATGCGGTCGACACCAGTTGGAAAGCGCACAGATGGACCGGAAAGCCCAATAAATGCAGATACCGGAAAAACACTTTGGCTGCGATCAATAAGTTCCACCCCACATGATCGTTCGGCGGCGGCGAAATGTTAAAATAAAGGTTCATATGCCACAAACCCATCATGGTCTCACGGTTCACGGCCAGATGCCTCATTGCCAGATATAAGATCCCCGCAAGGATTAGCCAGAGATAGCGGTGCCCATCCTTCAAAAGATTTTCCAATCGAAGATGGAAAACAAAATAAAGATCATACAGCATAACGACGAGAGGCAAGATCATGGCTTCCTCTTTAGAAAACATGGCCAAAATAAGACAAATAATAGAGAGGATAAAATCGGTGGAGTGTTTCTCCTGGCGGCTTTTGACGTACAATAAAAAAAAGCTGAGACTAAAACTCGTCGCTAAGAGTCCCATGACATTATACGCAGGGGCAACGGCCTCAACATGGATCGGATGGACCGCGAAGATAAGAGCGGAAAAGAAAGCCACCTTGCGCTTCCGAACCAGACGTTCGATCACGAGAAAGACAAGGCACGTGCTGAACAGATGAAGGAGAATGCTTTGAAGATGGTAACCAAACGGATTGACACCCCAAAGCTTATGGGTGATCATTAGGTAGATTATGGGGACCGGCCGATAATAACCGCTCGCCTCCCCCAACGACGTCGTGACCGTGGTATCATTCAACAGTATGGCACGAAGATGGGAAAACCCTTTAATGAAGCCGTTGTCCACAATGAGGTAACTATCATCGTAAACAAAACCGTTGAAAAGGGCGTTGCCGTAAACGATAAAGACAATGACCGTAAGGGCCGCGAATACAAGAAAATTATTTTCTTTTCTGGCCAAGTCCATTTTTCTTAAGTCCACCCAACTCTTGGATCTTATCCCGGATCATCGCTGCCCGTTCAAATTGTAAATTGCGAGCGGCCAACTCCATGTCCCGCTCCATATCAGAAATGATGCACGACAATTGATAATTTTCCGCATCCTTGCCAACAATGTTCATAACAAACTCTTTGGCTTCGGCAAATTCTTCGATACCTTGATGAATCGCTTTCTGAATCGAACTTGGCGTAATGTGATGTTTTTTATTGTACACAATCTGAATTTTTCGACGGCGTTCGCATTCGCTGATCGTTGACTTCATGGCTGGCGTAATTTTATCGGCATACATAATGACAAGGCCGTTGATATTGCGCGCAGCCCTCCCTGCCGTCTGAATCAGAGACGTTTGCGAACGCAAGAACCCTTCCTTATCAGCATCGAAAATCGCGACCAGAGACACCTCCGGCAAGTCCAACCCTTCACGCAATAAATTTACGCCGACCAGGCAATCAAACTTCTTCATACGAAGATCTTTTAAAATTTGCGTACGGTCAAACGTCTCAATGTCCGAGTGAAGATATTTAACCTTTAAACCTTCCTGTTCAAAAAAATCCGACAAATCTTCGGCCATGCGTTTGGTTAAAGTCGTCACGAGCGTACGTTCATTATTTTTCGCCCGCTTTTGAATCTCTTTTGATAAATCATCCACTTGGCCTTCTGTCGGCCTGACTTCAATGGGAGGATCAATAATTCCCGTTGGTCGAACGATCTGTTCAATGATGCGCAATTGACTGTCTTTCTTTTCGAATTCCGCAGGCGTTGCGGAGACATAAATTTTTTGACCGATAATATCTTTAAATTCCTGAAATTTTAAAGGACGGTTATCCAAACATGATGGCAGGCGAAACCCGTGCTCAACGAGCGTTGTTTTACGCGATTTATCTCCTTCATACATTCCGTTGATCTGTGGAACCGTCACGTGAGACTCATCAATCAATGTTAAAAAGTGTTCCGGAAAATAATCAATGAGGCAATATGGGCGGCTCCCTGGTGGCCGGGCGGAAAGAATGCGAGAATAGTTTTCAATCCCGTGACAATATCCCATTTCTTTAAGCATTTCCATATCAAAATGCGTACGGGAATTTAAACGCTGCGCCTCTAATAATTTTCCCTGGCCGTTAAGAACAGAAAGGCGTGTTTGAAGTTCCCGATCAATTTCTTTTAACGCGCCTTCGATTTGATCTGAGGCTACAACAAAATGCTTGGCCGGATAAATTGCTGCTCGGCTTAAATCAATTTGTGATTTTCCGGTTACGGGATCAATTTGCGTTATTTTAACGATACGGTCAAACTCAAATTGAATGCGCAGCGCATCTTGACGGTATGCCGGAAAAACCTCTACGACATCCCCGCGAACACGTATTTTCCCGCGGACAAATTCAAAATCATTGCGTTCATATTGAATACTGATCAAATTCTTTAAAACATCATCCCGCTCGATCTGCTGGCCCACCTCAAGAGAAACGAGATATTTTTTATAATCTGCCGGCGATCCAAGATTGTAAATGCATGAAACACTGGCCACAATGATCGTATCATTTCGCGATAACACCGAACTTGTGGCAGACAATCTCAATCGATCTAAACGATCATTAATGGAAGCATCTTTTTCAATGTAAACATCTGTTTGTGGAATATAAGCTTCAGGCTGGTAATAATCGTAATAACTGACAAAATATTCCACTGCGTTTTTGGGAAAGAATTCTTTAAATTCACTGTAAAGCTGAGCGGCAAGAGTTTTATTGTGAGAGATGACCAGCGCAGGGCGATTGAAACGGGCAATAACGTTTGCCAGGGTAAATGTTTTCCCGCTTCCCGTAACGCCTAAGAGGACTTGAGCTTTTTGCCCCGCTTGAATTCCTTTGACAAGCTCGTCAATGGCCCTTGCCTGATCCTGGGAGGGTTTAAAATGACTTTTCAGGATGAACTTATCCAATCCTGATCCTTTTATTGGCCGGGTGGCGATAGCATTTGATTGATCTGATCAAAAATATTCTGTGCAACCCTGTCATTTCGGTAGTTGCGGATGGTGGTGAAAAAAAATGGCGTCGAAGATAAGTAACGGATCTCAACCGCCGCGCCGCCATCTATTGATTTCAAAAAAACATTTAAACTGATGTACTTCGATGATAGAAAGAGGGGAGTTTCGCGAACTTCCGTGAAAAAAAGAACTCCGCGCGAAGTCGAGTCTGTCGTCTGCTCAAAAACCGAAGGGTTGGTTCTTTCAGAAATTTTCCATCCGTAATGCTCAACCGCACCCTGTGTTGCGGAAACGATGCGATCATAATCCGCAAAGAATTCTTTTCGATACGGATGCCTGTCTTGAAGATATTTGGGCAGTTTGACCGTAACACAACCAGAAATGAAAAAGATAAGGAAAATAAAAGTTAACTTTTTCATGTTTGACCTTGTGATCAAATTTTTAACAAATTTTACCGTGTTTATGGGGCCGGTTTTTATTTTTTTCGGACTTCTTGGTGATTTCTGCTTCGATATCAATCTTTAATCCGCCGCAGAGGTCAAAGAGACGAATAAACGCATCCGCAATCTCTTCTTTAAAATTCTCTTTATCTTGAACGCGATGCGCCTCCATCGCCTCTGCCAACTCTGTGACGATCAGCATGAGCGCTTCACCAATATTACGCTCTTTGTCCCAGAACCCTTTTTCAACCGCAATACGATGACATATTTCCGAGACTTGATTTAAGGACAAATCCTGCAGTGGGGAATCTTTTTCTTGGATCATATGCGCATCTTTCCTTTAAAGGTGACAAAGATTTAGTGAAGTTCTAAAAAGTTTTTCATATCCTGCGACATCGGTGCAACAACATCGACAATCCTTCCCGTATCAGGATACTTCCAGTGCAAACGGCTCGCATGCAAAGCTACGCGTCGAAATTTCAGCCGGTAATCACGGGGAAATGCGTATTTGCGCTCACCGACTAGCGGAAAACCCAACTGGCTAAACTGAATTCGAATTTGATTTGTTCGGCCCGTCAACGGATAAACTTCGACAATACTAAATTCTGTATTTAACTCAATAACTTTGTAACGTGTTTGCGCAAATTTTGCAAATGGATTTTTACTAAACTTTTTCTGGTCAAAATCAGAAATCCGGCCTTTTAATTTCCCTTTAAATATCTTAAGTCTTCCATGAATAAAAGCAGTATAAGTTTTCTCAATGAGCCTTTTCTCAAAAAGCTCCATCATGAATTTCTGATTTTTCTTACCCTTTGCAAACATGATCGCCCCTGACGTTTCGCGATCAAGGCGATGACAAAGCTGCAACCCATAACTGCGATTTGCGGGAGCATACTGCGCGTTAACAATAGAAACAAGCGTGCGAGTTTCTTGTGCGGGTGTCGGGATAACAAGGAGACCTGCGGGTTTGTCAAACACAACAACACGCTCGTCTTGATATAAAATGGGAATGGGTTTTGAAGACTGCTGAAGATTTAAAACTTGAGCCATATATCGATGGCCTTAAGCTTCTTCGCTGGAGGTAGGATCAATTCGTTCTTGGAGAATTTCCGTTAGGTAATTGATTTTTCGGATCAAAATGATGGGAAAAACAATCATCCACACCTGAAATGCAACCGCAAGGATAAGCTGAATTGGAGAAACACTGAAACTGATTGCTTGCTCCATAGGAAAATCTCCTTAGTGATGTTTCGCCAGCATGGAATTAACGTAGTCGGTAATACAATTGGCGTCTTTGGGGCTGATATCATTAAAGAAAATGGCAATATTGGAATCGCCGCTGGGTTGTTTTTCAACCCGAACAACAATGCCCTGACAACTGACCTTTTTGGTGACCGTTTTTGATCCTTTTTTAATGGGCAGTAGCAGAAGAACTTTAATTTTGGTCATTAAATCAAAATGTTGATTGACCCGGCAATAAGCCCCCGCACAGCTCAAATTGCGTGTTTCGGTGACGACATCAAAATCATCACTGCTAATTTTAACCGGGATATTACCTTCAAAACGAGGGTATTGACGCCTTTCGGGAATGGGACTGATCACGGTAAATTACTCCTTCTTGCCTTCCTTTTGGTCGCCCGCCTGCGCTTCATCAGCAGTTTTCTTATTGGTTGTCTTGCAGCATTTCAGCGTGCAGTAATATTTTCCGTTGCGGTAATAACGATTGTGTCTTTTGATGGGTTTATTGCAACCAGCGCAGTTTTTGACAGCTTCAACTACGGGTTTTTTTGCATCTTTTGCAGTTTCTAAATTAGCCACGGGGACATTATACTCCTTTCAATAAAAATACAATTTTAAAATCGTTTATTTTGATTTGAAAAACGACTTACAACCTGATGTAGCCGCAGATATCCTCTTGACACGCTGAATTTAGGCGGATAAATTTTAATCCGACCAGAAAACGGTCAGAAAAAGGAACGCGTTTCAACCAGACCACTTGGCCGACCATTTCAGTAAAATTTCGAGATCCCAAGTTTACTTGTAAATTCAATTGCGTCCCGACCGCAACAAAATTGCTCAGATAAATACGTAAGCCTTTAAGGCTAATATCGTACGAGAGACATCCTCCTGAGACGTGATTGCCCTTAATTTCAAAATTCACAGGGTAATTGAACTTTTTTCTGCAACACTCCCGCTTTTCAAGGATTGCCATCCTATCAATAGGCATGCCACGTACCTCAACAGTTTAAACAGATTATTGAGATGCCGTGGCCTTACTTTCGTTTGAAGTATAACACAGATTTTTCAAAAGTAAAAAAGCTTTTTTGAAAGGTTTGGGCATGATATAATCGCGTCCGTGTATAAGAACTTTTATGGACTAAAAGAGAATCCTTTTAACGTAACGGCTGACCCTGCTTTCTTTTTCTCAAGCAAACGCCACTCCGAGGCATTTTCTCATCTGCTTTATGGCATTGAACAAAGAAAAGGCATCCTCGTGATCACCGGTGAAATCGGAACGGGAAAAACAACGCTGTGCCGCACATTGTTAAATCGTTTCGATGATAAAATTAAAACCGCATTGATCCTTAACCCCAATTTCTCTGAAGTCCAGCTTCTTCAACTTATTGTCAAAGATCTCGGCATTGAAACGAAAAGTAAGAACCGGGCCAATCTTGTTGAGGAATTAAATCAGTTTCTTTTGGAAGAATCCAGCCGCGGCCATAATGTGGTCATTATTATTGATGAAGCGCAAAACTTAAAAGAACGCCAGCTCGAACAAATCCGTCTTCTATCCAATCTCGAGACGGAAAAAGAAAAGCTATTACAGATCATTCTGGTGGGACAACCTGAGCTTGTCGACAAGCTCAAGCTCCATTCCCTTCGGCAGCTTAATCAACGTATCAGTGTTCGCTATCATATCTTGCCATTGGATAAATCGGAGCTAAAGAATTATATCGAACACCGATTAAAAGTCGCTCTTGTTAATGAGAAACTATGCTTTAGCGATGATGCCATTGATGAGATCTTTTTGCATTCACAGGGAATCCCCCGGCTTATTAATATCATCTGCGACAGAGCGCTTTTAGCCGGATATGTTTTAGAGACTCAAACGATTGATGCAAAGATTATCACGGAATGTGTTCACGAGGTATCTCAAGTATGAGCATTATTTACGAAGCGTTAAAAAAAACTCAATCCAAACTAGAAAAATCTGATAACAAAACAAAGAATTCCGCAAATACAAATATTAAGCAAGTTTCCTCGTTTGATGATCATAAAAAATCCAATGCTTGGCTCTGGGTCACCGTAACTTTAATCGGACTGGGGTTTGTTGCTTGCGGCATTGTCTTGATTTTAATTTTAACCGCGAAGGAAAAAACTTCGACAACACCCCCGTCATCTCTAAAACAATCTGCCTCGCCTGCAAAATTTATTTTTAACGCACAAACAAAAACAGCGCCGCAAAATGCAAAAAAATCAATCTTGACCTCTTCAAAAACAGCCGCAGTTTCCGGTACAAAATCCAAGAACAAGGATTCTTTTACGCTCAATGGGGTTTTTTCAACGGGCGAAGAACAGCTGGCTTTGATTGACAATAAGATCTATAAAGTGGGTGATTACGTCGGGCAAATGCGGATTGTCAGCATTTCAACTGATAAGGTGGAACTCTTTTATAAGGGGAAAGTCACGATACTAAAAGCTCAATAAACATGGTGTCGGGGTACTTCGTATGAATAATAAGCTTCGATTGCCTTGATAATGATTCCCATCGAAATACCTTCGATAATTTTCGCACGGCCGATTTGAGTTGGCAAAACAAATCTATTTTTTCCGGATTTGAATTTTTTGTCGTGCTGCATACACTTTAAAATTTGATTTAATTTAATTTTTTTGATCTTCTTGGGAAGCCCTGCGCGATTGATTAAAGTTTCGAGCCGCTTAAGATCTTTTTGATTCCATAATCCCAAATCTTGTGAAATTCGTCCAGCCACTCTCATCCCCAGGGCAACCGCCTCTCCATGCGAGTGAATCCGGAAGTTGCCCGCGGCTTCAATCGCATGTCCAACAGTGTGGCCAAAATTCAATAGGGTACGGATACCTTTTGTTTCTTTCTCATCCTGCGAAACAACAGTTGCCTTGATGCGACTGCATCGGTGAACCAAATGAAGCACGGCTGGCATCTGGCATTCTAAAAGTCGCCTATCATTCGTCTCGATAAATTCAAAGAGTGACTTATCAAAAATGACGCCATATTTAATAGCTTCAGAAAGTCCGTTTTGAATTTGACGTTTATCGAGCGTCTTAAGAAAAGTGACATCCGATAATACGATTTCGGGCTGATAAAAAGTACCCGCTAAATTCTTACCGACCGAAAGATCGACAGCCGTTTTACCGCCAATGGCGGAATCGATCTGCGCTAAAAGCGTTGTCGGGATCTGGATATAAGGAACGCCCCGCTTATAAATCGCCGCAACAAAACCCGCTAAATCCCCAATCACACCCCCACCGAAGGCAACGATAAAGATATCTCTGCCTTGCGCTTGGTGAGCGATACCCTCAATGAGTTTTGTGGCAACCGGAAATGATTTGCTATTCTCGCTATCGGGAACTGTGAAAAATGTAACAGTGATCTTTAAACTTTGAAAAGTTTTTGTTAATTGATCGCCCCATAATTTTTTAATCAAAGGATTTGTCACAACAAATGCGCATTGTCCTAAAGAGAGATTTTCCAAATGACGTCCCAACGAAGGAAAAATATTCTTTCCAACAATAATGTTATAACTGCATTCTTTCAATTTGACGGGCACGACGTAGGACATTTTTAAGAGGCTCCTAGAATTTTCTCTAAGAAAGTCACGATGGGAACAACCACAGCACTGAATAAACCCAAGTATAGTAAGACCATGACGATTGGGATTCCGATCGGCTCTAACCGACTATAAGGGATCACCATCTGTCTTGGCAACACCCCCATCAAAAGCCTTGAACCATCTAAGGGGGGAACGGGGATCAAATTAAAAACAGCCAAAACCAGATTAATACTGATAGCGGTTTTAGCAAACTGTTCACCAAACGGCGACAAAGGAAGCTTTAATAGCAGGCCAAAAAAAATTGCCAAAGTGATGTTGACTGCTGGCCCCGCTAAACCGACCCACATCATATCACGTTTAGGATTTCTAAGATTTAGAAAATTGACCGGAACAGGCTTTGCCCATCCTAAAAAAACCGGAGATCGCATGACAAATAACAGGATCGGTAAAATAATCGTCCCGAAAGGGTCAATATGTTTAAAGGGATTCAACGTTAGCCGTCCCATGTTTTTCGCTGTCGGATCACCCAGCCTGTCCGCCATCCATCCATGCGCATACTCATGCAGAACAACCGAGTAAAACAAAATAACAACGATCTTGGTAATTTCGATGATGTGATTATAAGGCATGGGCCTCCGTCACTTCAATGACAGGATATTGATAACGATGTTTGGGACCTTCCAAAAGATGGCCTTCAATTTGAACCTTGGAAGCGATAAGGTCTTTAAACAGATTTTTATCACCTCTTAAAAAGAATGTTTGCTTTTTGTCTTCTGTGATCAACTTAAAATTGATTCCCCGATGAAACGGCAGGCGTCCGGAATCTTTCACTTCTCCGGTCACTGAAAAAAATTGCGGCGCAGCCGATGGAGACACTGGAGACGCTGGAACAATTTCGGGTTCTTGGGTGATGGGAATTGGCGGGCTTGTTTTTTGAACGAATTGTTTTTCCAAAACGGGTTCGGCAATCACCGGCTGCGGATCTTCAACAATGTGTGGATACAACGGAACCTGCGGACTTTTAAATACGATAAATCTTTCTGCAACCCAACCAAAGATTCCTTCGACGGGCTCTATCGACACCCAACCATTGCGATGATCCTTGATGTGAACTTTTTGACCATCATTCAGCTGACCAAGTATGGTTGATTTAGGGTTTATCGACGTTCGAACATTGATACGGTTCCCCACAATAGTACCAACGTTACCATTCAATATTTTTACAAATTTACTGCTCACGAAACACACGGCTTTTAAAGAAAGTCGAATGCGGTACCAATCGTACTTTTTTTCAAGAACAACAACGTCTTCCCCGCTACTCAGCTGGTAAATTCTTTCCGCATTGATATCAGGCAAAGACCGGACATTGACATGATTGGTGTTAACAGTCGCAAGAAAAGGATAATTTTCCGCGGCAGAAAAGTTTTGAAATGAAAACAAAAAAAGAAACCCTAACAGAACTAATACTTTTTTTGTCATCGGTTATTTTGCTTTTGCAGCTTTTGCATCGGCTGCGGGAGCAGCTTTACCAGCGGCAGGAGCGGCTTTACCAGCGGCAGGAGCGGCACCGGTTTCAGGTTTTGCCGCAGCACCTTCTACAGCGGGAGCAGTTTCTTTCACAGCTTTTTTAGCTTTGATACGCGTCACCTTTGTTTTGGGAAGCCCCGTTACAGACTGCCCGTCTTTCCAAAGGCCTTTTCGCATCAAATCTTTAACACGTTCAATCCGTGAAAGAACCGAACGCTGTTGGGCACCGGCAGAATCAACCTTTAGTGATGGATGTAACCCCATATTATAATCTCCTTAGCATGCAATCTTTGTAGGTTTTTTGTAATCGATTCAATGTGAGGTTGGCATCATCTTTGCGGGAGAATTTGCCCGCACAAACGATCACATATTTCCCTTTTGTTAAAATAAATCCTTCCAAGCCTCTTTTTTTGATAACATCCAGTTCCTTTTGCGCCATTTGCGCCCTGGCATAAGAAGCAATCTGGATCGTATAATGACCCGTTGGTATTTCCTGCTCTTTTGTTATTCCTCGAGAATTAGCGACTCCCTGTCCTTTGGGGGGTAATGTTTTTTTCGCCACCTCAATTGATGCCGTTGAAACTCTCGGGAAAGGTGTCGGCACATTCGTTTTAACAGGAACTGCTGTGGCCGGCAATGCCGCTGTCAGTGTAGTATCGGTTGAAACTTTCCTGGGTAGCGCTTCGATTTCTTTATGAATTGCGACACGTTTCCCCTTCTCAACACCGACCGCAAAAGAAAACACGATCACAAGGAGCATAACGATACCAGAAATTATTATATTTTCAAGGGAAAGTGTGATGCTGGAAAAAAAGAACCGGGATGTTGATGCGCGTTCGGCCCGATCCCCCACCTGGGGAAATAACTCGAATTGGGATTGTTTATGGTTGACATTCATAGCGTATTATAGGTTTATTGTGAAATAGAACTCAAGTATTTTCTGAATTTTTTTTGCTTTGATAATTCACAAAACGCATCAACAATCTTGGGATCAAATTGTGTGCCTCTATTGCGATTTAATTCGATGATCGCGCCGTCAACAGAAAACTTTTCACGATAAGGCCGGCCGCAGGTCATGGCCTCAAAAGCATCAACAACCGCCATCACGCGGGCGCCAAGCGGAATCTGCTCACGCCTTAAACCCGACGGATAACCGGTGCCATCAAATTTCTCGCGATGATAAAGGATCATCGGCAACACGGGTTTTAAGAATTCAACCGGCTTAATGAGCTCAACGCTTTTCGCCGGATGATCACGAATGACTTTAAACTCATCCGCCGATAACTGACTGGTTTTTGAAAGAATTTCATAAGGCACGTCCAAAGCGCCCGCATTATGCAAAATACTGACATAATGCAAACATTCGATTTGTGTTGTGGACATATGCAGCTTTTCTGCCAAACATCTGATGATCTTAAAATATACGGGCGCATGATTGACGGAATGATGGGCCTGCCGTTTAAGAAGCTTTCCAATCGACTTCATCGAACTTAAAATAATCCTCTGCTGATTTTCATACAGTTGAATATTCTTAATCGCCGTCACAGCCTGCTCAGCGATCGTTGAAAGGATTTCCTTATCAAAATCGGTAAACGGTTTTTCCTGTTTCTTTCGTCGAATAAAAAGAGCGCCGATATTTTCATCGGATACCAGCGGGAGACCAATCAACCGGTTGTGAATGATCGTCGCACCAGATTCAGCCACGGCTCTTTCCTCTGGCGCGATCACATCCATCTCTTTGCGCCGGTCAATAAGCATATTGATTTTATTGTTGTAGGATGCCACGAGAACGATACGTTTTTTGACAGCATCATACAAAAAAACATCGGAAGAACTGGCGTCAATAATCTGACAGACCAGCCGCGTCAACCGAAGCGCAAGCTCTTTCGTATTAAAAGTCGAATTAACCAGCCGGTAAACCATATGAACGGCTGATAAAACGGCTCTATACTTTTTCGTATGGGTTAAAAAGCTTTTTGTGTTCATCTAAGGCAAACCTGTCCGTCATGGATGCAATATAATTGCAGATGATCTCATAGAGTCTTTTTTTATCAAATTTCCTGCCCCGTTCAAAAACACTCGGAGGAAGTTGTCGGGGATTTTCCAAATACACGTTAAAGAGGTCATTGATGATTCGCCGCGCCTTTGAAGTCATCCGGTCAACTCGATAATGATGATAAAATTTATCATATAACAAATCCTGAAGCTCTTTTCTTTGTCGCGTCATCGTTTTGCTAAAACTAATGAGCGTCTGAGAGCATGCTTTGACCTCCCCCGTGCTGCGTGGATTTATTTTCTTGATATTTTCGTAAGAACTCATCAATAAATCCTTGACCTGGGTGTCAATCAACTCTTTAACGATTTGGTATTTTAACATATCATCATTGCTGGAATTCGAGGTTTCCCGAATTTTTGTAAATGCCTTTCGCCACAACTCACTGTCCATCAGATCATTAAAAATGATGCAGCGGGATGTTAACCCATCATCGATATCGTGATTTAAATACGCCAGCGAATCCGCAATATCAACGATCTGTGCTTCTAAGGTCGGGCCTTCCGGATATTTCTGTCGCATCGCGCGCAGGTCGGGAACATCATACGCTGTTTTGTGCTTTAAGATCCCCACCAAAACTTCCCGTGTTAAATTCAATCCGTCAAAATCAGGATAGCGTTTTTCAAATTTTGTAACGATCTCGAAGCTTCGCAAATTGTGATTAAAAGCTTTGAGGCCCGCCTCTTTCATCTTTTTATCCAATTCTTCTTCTCCGGCATGGCCAAAGGGGGGATGTCCCAAATCATGCGCCAGAGCAATCGCCTCGATCAAATCTTCGTTTAACCGCAAATTCCGTCCGATCGTGCGGGCGATCTGAGACACTTCTAACGTGTGAGTCAAACGCGTGCGATAATAATCCCCTTCAAATATCACAAAAACTTGCGTCTTATACTCGAGCTTGCGAAAGGCCTCGCAGTGGATGATCCGGTCGCGGTCGCGCTGATAACATGTCCGCGTGGGATGATCAGATTCCTTAAATTCCCGGCCCGCTGAGCCGGCGCTTTTCATAGCATACGGCGCCAGGATCTGCGACTCATTTTTTTCGATATCTTTTCGTGTCAACATTTTTTAAACTCTCATATAAAACTGCAAGCGACTGCGAAATAACCTTTGTGTTGGCAATGACCGGCATAAAATTGGAGTCGCCATGCCAGCGTGGTACGATGTGAATATGGATATGCCCCGGAAAACCCGCGCCCGCAACCCGGCCTAAATTCATCCCCGCATTAAAACCTTGCGGTTTTAAAACAATGCTTAACCTTTTTTTGGTTTCCGCAAATGTTTCCCAAAGATCCAGTTTTTCCGGTGCGTTGAGCTGATCAAAATCGCTAACGTGCCTATGGGGTAAAACAAGGGCATGACCATTATTGTAAGGGTATAGGTTTAAGACGCCAAACGAGTGCTTTGAGCGGAAAAAGATATAATTTTTTTTGTCATTTTTTTCTTGAATAATCTTGCAAAAGACACAACCCTTATCTTTCTTATCAAGAGCCGTGACATATTTCACACGCCATGGAGCCCAGAGCCGGTTCATATTTCTTGATCCTAAAGTTTGACAATTCTTCCTATTATCTTTTCGCCAACGTCCAGCATTCCATACGAGCAAAACGGAGCAAAAACCGTATCATTGGGGCTTCCGGGATTAAAAAACAAAATCCCGTCCCGCATCTCATTGACCGCTCGATGGGAATGGCCAAAGATGATCACATCAACCTTATCATGTTTAAATTCATCCGCCACTTTATCCAATAATGTCTGCGGCGCCCCTTCACCATGAAAAATTCCGATCGAAAATTCCCTGCAGGTGATAATCTGTCGACGGCTGAGAAGTTTTCGAACCTCCGGTTCATCCATATTGCCATAAACGGCTTTTAAGTCCTTAATTTTCTTGAATGTTTCTAAAACCTCTGCCGAACAGAAATCCCCCGCATGGACAATATAATCAACTTTTTTAAAATCTTCCAACATTTTGACGGGAAGCGGACGGGAATGTGTGTCAGAGACAACGCCGATCTTCATTTGACGATGTAAGGCTGATCGTAAAGGTTTAACAAGGCATTCAGTTCACTTTCATTCCAGATCCACATTTTTTCCTGCAACGCTTTTAACCGCGCATTGGCATCGAGCTCGCGCAATGAAATAATAATACGCTGTTGTGGATTTTTTATGATTCGCTTGGACTCTGTCAAAAAAACATTCACATCCATCTCACAAATCCCCTCTTCCTTTAAGGCAATAAACCATTCCCCTTCCTGTGCACTGGCACGAATCACTTCCATATCGTTTTCCTTATGAGAGGCAGCTTTTAAAGAAGTGATCTTATTAAAAGCCGGAAGTTTATAGCGTCGACCGTTTAAGGTAAGGGAAATATTATCAAAACACTGCAAAAGTTGCGCAATACGAGAGGACAAATCCTTTTGGGAAATCACCTGAAAATGACAGATAAGCCCTTCCATTTCCCTGTGAAATTCATCACGAATCGCCCGTGCATCGATATCAATGGTATGCAGCTTTTTTTGCAAAACATATTTGATCCAGTATTTAAACAATTTGTCTTTCAAATAATAAAAATTTCCGTTCTTAATGACAATATCCAATTCCAGGAGCCGGTTAAATTTCGCACTTAACAGGATTTTACTGATTCCTGAATTTGACCCAATGGCTGAAAGTTTCGACTGACCGCTGACCAAAGCGGTGAGAATGGCCAATACCGCGCGGCTCCCCCTATTGGCACATAGCTGATCCACAATAATTTCAAAATGCCGATTTAAAACTCCCCAGCGATTAAAAATAGTATTTTCGATCGATGACATGAGAAGCGGAATAAAGATTTCCGATTGATGATGAATCGCCGACTGCTGGATCAATTCCTGCGAAATGATATTCAAGTAAAAGGGGTGTCCCCCGGTAAAATCAATGATGAAGTTCTTTAAAGTTGAGTTCATTTTTAAATCATGAAGATTTTGCGCGATAAATTCCTGGCTTGTCTTAAGGTCAAATCCACACACATGAATAATCTCGAAATTTCCAAACAATAACGATAGTTTTTCTTGTAAGATCTCGTTGACCAGGTCCTCCCTCGAGCTGGAAACAAGGTAGAGACATTTCTTTTGCGTCATGATCTTTTTGCCCAATTCTTGATAAACATTGGTGATCAAGAAATCTTCCAGGAAATGAAACTCATCTAAAATGATAACGCAAAACAGTCCTGTTTCGTTCGAAAAAACTTCAGGGAGAGATAGAATATCCCGATAAGCTTCAGCGATTTTGTCTTTGGCGATCAAACCTTCAATCCTTTTGATCTCTTCGACGGTCTGAGGGATCAGGCGCTTAGTGGATTCTAAAAGCAGTTTAAGGTCATGTTGTTGAGGGAGCTTCTTATTTCGGCAGAAATTGTAAAGAAGTCCGCCTGAAATTTTTAGAAAGAAAGAATAAAAATCTTTGTTTTCCAGATCCACATAAACATCCACAACGCCTTCATCGCCCAGTTCAAAAATAAATTTTTTTAAGATCGACGTTTTCCCGATATGACGATCACCCAGGAGGGCGACATTCTGCCGGTATCCTTCCCTTAAATCAAGGACGCGTCGTTTGAGCAGATCGATAATGGAACGCCGCCCAAAAAAATTATTTTCAAAATCAATCATCGTCATGGCAAAAAGTAAAGAGGATTTGTGGCAATGGCGTTTTTACGAATTTCAAAGTGCAAAAGCGCAATACCTTTCACGCGTCCGACCCTGGCAATGGGCGAACCTTTTTTAACAACATCATCAACTTTAACGAACAACCCGGAATTCTGTGAATAAACACTCATCAAATGATCCGAATGATCCACGATAACGGTTTGCCCGTAACCGGAGAGATGATCCGCAAAAACAACTTTTCCATCATGAACCGCCAAAACCTTGTCCCTAAAATCTGTTTTGATATCAATCCCATTGTTGATCCGTCCGCTCCCCTGATCTCCGAAATACGAAACCACCCGGCCCTTCACCGGCCAATCAAAACCTCCATTTTTCGAAATGTCCGTCAGCTGCGAAGACACAAGGGGCTTGCTGGCATTGGGAATAAAGATCAACTGGTTTTTTTCGATATAAGCAACGTTAGGAATTTTATTATACTTGACAAGATCATCGACAGTCACATTGTAAAGCTTGGAGATCCGAAATAGAGTTTCTCCTGGCGTAACTTTATGATAAATCCCTGGACCTAAAACTGGCGGTACGATAGACGGTGGAGGCAATGTCGCAACCGACGCGCATCCGCTGATCAAAACAACAACAATCAGGGTCGTCAAGCGATTTATTTTGAAGGACTGAAACAAATTTAAGCGAGGGATGGGAATCGAACCCACAGCAATCAGCTTGGGAAGCTGACATTCTACCATTGAATTACCCTCGCAGTCATACCCGGTGATAAGAGATTTTTTTTCATAAACATCTTATGAAAGTAAAATATTTTTTAGCTGAAACGTTGTCTTTAAGATATCTTTTGCCAAACAAATATTACGACAAATGGCAACATGATTAATTCCTTTGCCCTTTAAAACAGAAATATTATTTAGCCCGATTCCCCCGATGGCAAAAAGTGGAATCTTTGAAGAGTGATAAACATCTGCCAGCAAATTCAAATCCATCGGTTGGCGATGAGGCTTCGTCAACGTCTTAAAAACCGATCCGAATCCGATATAGTCCGCCCGAGCACGCTGCGCCTGTAAAACAGCTTCTTTCGTTTGGCACGAAACACCAATAATAGCTTTTTTCCCTAAGATACTTCGAGCCAACGCAACGGACAAATCCTCCTGCCCTAAGTGAACACCCGATGCTCCGGCTGCCAATGCCAAATCAACGCGATCATTAATAATATAAGGGATTTTTCCCTGAACAATCTTTCTTAACTGACGGGAGAATTCCAAAACATCTTTCGCCATGCCTTTTTTGTCGCGCAATTGAACGATATCGACTCCACCCTTAAGGGCTTGCGCCGCTATTTTAAGAAGTTTTTGGTAATCGCAAACTTCTCTATCAAGGACCAAATATAATTTACAGGAGCCTAACAGTTGCTTTTTCAAGAGCATAACTTCGATAGCGAATGGTTTTAAACTGCTGTGCAATCTTTGGATTTTTAAGCTTCGCGAACTCTTCCAAGACTCTTATCGATTCCTTGACCCTTTGAGAATTAGCAAAATAAATATCTTTCGTCGTATTACGTTTTAATTCCGGGCCGATTGATCCCCGGCCGACATCCTGCTCGATCTCACGCGCTTTAATCAAAATCGTTTTCTTAAAAGGAAATGCACCCATCGACTTTTCGAGGGTGTGCCTTAAATTTTTATAGCGTGATGAAATTTTCTTATGATCTAAAATAAACCGCGCAATATCTTCGCAAACTCTCAAACCCTCTTTGGCGCGATTGCAATTGACGTCGATAATGCGATATATCTTTTGCTCCTTCATGAACAGTCCGCGGCTTTAATTTTTGCGATCATTTGGCTTGTAGAAAATCCTTTTCGATAGCGAATAAACTCGAGCGTTCCACCGTGTTTTTCGACAATTTCTTGCCCGGCCACTTTTTTGCCTTTCCAATCCGCGCCCTTAACTAAAACATTGGGTTTTAATGTTTCAATGATCTTAAGCGGTGTCTCTTCATGAAAAAAGGTAACATAATCAACGCACGCAAGCGCCGCCATGACATGCGCACGATATTTTTCGGCTACGATCGGCCGGTCTTTTCCTTTGATGCGTTTAACCGATGCGTCGCTATTTAACCCGACAATCAAAATACGATTATCTTTCTTCGCATCTTCCAAATAACCAACGTGTCCGGCATGCAGGATATCAAAGCATCCGTTGGTGAAGGCAATTATTTTTTTTTGTCGACGATATTTTGCAATAATCTTTGAAAGCTTGCTCCAATTGCGGATAATTTTCTTTTCTGAGTTCACGCCTTTCAAACCGCCTCTTCAACCATCTCACAAAGAATATGAAAAAAACAAATGTGGGATTCTTGGATGCGAGCCGTAACTGAGGATTTAACAATCAACGTCAAATCACACAGCGGTGCAAGCTTTCCACCATCTCCGCCGGTAAAACCCAATGTTTTCATCCCGATTTTTTTGGCCTGTTTAACGGCTTCGATAACATTGCGAGAATTTCCACTCGTTGAAATCGCAACGGCCACATCACCCCTTTGACCCAATCCCTGCAATTGACGGGCAAAAACAATATCAAAACCATAATCATTACCTAAAGCCGTGAGGATTGATGTATCGGTTGTGAGGGCAATGGCGGGAAGAGATTTGCGTTCTTTTTGGAAGCGGCCGATAAATTCGGCGGCGATATGCTGACTATCCGCCGCAGAACCGCCATTGCCGAAGAAGATCATTTTTTTATGTTGCTTTAATGCTTGGATCATCACCTCGGCCATCTTGATAACAACATCAGCATTTTTGGCCAATGTTTTTTCTTTAACCTCGATGGACTGGGCAATGCGTTTATAAATAAAATCTTTTGTTAAAGATTTTCCATGCGACATAATTTTTAAGAAACTTTCTTTAAAAGGAAACTCGTTATTCCGATGCAAAAACCTGAGCGATCTTGTAAAATTCTTGATCCACGGTCTTGCGTTTCTCGATAGCTTCTTTGATATCAACACTGGTGATTTTGTTGGAACGCAACGATACCATTTTTCCAAATTTATTTTGCGCCACCAACTCAACGGCTTTAACACCAAATCGTGTCCCCAGAATCCTATCAAATGCCGTCGGGCTTCCTCCGCGCTGAATATGCCCCAACACGCTCACACGCGTCTCATATCCGGTTTCCTGCTCGATTGTCCTGGCTAAATATTCTCCGATACCGTCAAAACGCCGGTGACCCAAATCATTTTTCGGTGGAAAACGATTGTTGGCTTCTTTTGCGGATGATGTATCCAATACCGCGCCTTGGGAGACAACAATAATGCTAAATGTTTTTCCGCGTTTATGGCGATTGCGTAGCAAATCACAAACAGCCTGTATGTTGATGGGAAATTCAGGAGTCAAAATCGTATCCGCTCCACCGGCAATTCCCGCCTCAAGCGCAATCCATCCGGTATAACGACCCATCACCTCAACAACCATGATGCGATGATGGCTTTCTGCAGTTGTATGAAGGCGGTCAATGCATTCGGTCGCAATATTGACAGCCGTATCAAAGCCGAAAGCATAATCCGTTCCTGAAAGGGCATTATCAATAGATTTTGGGACACCAATGACGTTTATGATCCCCTGTTTATGAAGATCTAAAGCAACCTTCAGGGTATTTTCACCTCCGATGGCAATCAGGGCATCAATTCCGCTGCGCTGGTAATTCTCTTTGATTTTTTTTATGTTCTCAAGATTATCGAAAGGATTGCTGCGGCTTGTTCCAAGAATCGTCCCGCCGCGGTCGATGATGCCGGAAGTGGCTTTCGAATCGAGGATGCGCATATCGTTATCAATCAAACCATTCCAACCGTTTTTGATACCGCTAACAACATAACCTTCCTGCATCCCTTTGCGTACAACAGCACGGATAACAGAATTTAATCCGGGACAATCGGCACCACCCGTTAGGACTCCAATTTTTCTCATGACAACAATTCTTGATTAGGCTCGATATCCGTGAAACGGAGCGCTCGTGGAGGACTCGATCTTTCCTTCAGAATCTTCCCTTTTACTTTTTGACGATTTGCTTTCCTCAGAAACAATTTTAACAACATGAATACGCACGATCACAGTTTCTTCAATTCCTAAAATCTCTTGAATTTTGCTTTTAACAAGCTCTTGAAGGCGCGATGTTAATTCCGGAATACTCACATCCGCTTTGAGCGTCAAACGAACATCCATTTCGATTCCTTTTTTAGTCGCAATAATATGAAGGCGCGCTTCTCCAATCTCAGCCAAACGATACATCATCCGTTTAATAAGATCTTCCACGGCTCCCAAAGACACGCTCACACGCCCGGAGGGATTATCAAAAGCAATGGTGCGTTCTTTCTGACGGGCTCCGGAAATAATGCGCGCAAGAATAAAACTGATCGTAATAAGAGCTCCTCCGATCCCGCCCGCCAACCACCGCATATGAAGGTCATTGTAAAAGACGCTTAATGAATTGGCGATGTCTTCGAATAAAAATGTATGCCCGACAAATAAAATAACGATGCTTCCCAGGATCGTAATAACCAAAACATAAAATGTGAGCGCAAGCGAAGTTAAAAGTCTCATGCAGGCCCCCTTTCTATCCCACAGACATTGATGTTGATATCTTTGACATTGAGATCCGCCGTCCTTTCTACGGCCGTGCGAACGGCTTCTTGAACCTGGCGGCCAACCGTGGAAATATTGATCCCGTATCGAACAAGCATCCGGATCAAAATCGTGATTTGGCCATCTTTATCAATTTGGATCTTGATTCCAGAATAACGTTTTTTTCCAAAATATTCAAAGAAGCGGCCTTGCAAGCCATTGGAAATAAGGCTCACTCCCTCGATTTCACTGAAGGCGGAAAAAACCAGATCGGCAATTGCTTCTTTGTGGACACGAATCATGCCAAAATCAATATTTCCTTGATCGATCATTTCTTATTCTCCGCTTCGATTTTCTTCATCTGATCCAAAAAATGTGTCGAAACAACTCCTTTTAGAAATTGAGGGTTATTGAGAATTTCTTTATGAAGGCCGATGGTTGTTTTGATCGGGCCAATATAAAATTCATCCAGCGCGCGAAGCATGATGCGAATCGCCTCTTCACGGTTGCGGCCGTAAACGATCAATTTTGCAACCATCGAATCATAAAACGGGCCGATCACATAACCGGGATAAATATGCGTATCGATGCGCACACCCAATCCTCCGGGTAAGTTTAGTGTATCAATTTTTCCAGGAGATGGCATAAAATTATTTTCGGGATCCTCCGCGTTAATGCGACACTCGATGGCGGCGCCTTTAAGTTGAACATCTTCCTGTTTGATCTTTAACTTTTCTCCGGCTGCCAGGCGGATCTGCGTTTTAACAATGTCGATTCCGGTCACCATTTCAGTCACGGGATGCTCGACCTGAACACGCGTATTCATTTCCATAAAATAAAATGAACCGTCACTATCCAATAAAAATTCGATTGTCCCAATACCACGATAATTAACCGCCCGCGCCCCTTTAACCGCCATTTCTCCCATGCGTTTTCTCAATTTTTCATTCAATGCCGGAGATGGCGCTTCTTCAAGAAGCTTCTGATGGCGCCTTTGAATACTGCAATCACGTTCCCCCAAATGAATGACATGGCCATAATTGTCCGCCATGATCTGAAATTCAATATGACGAGGATTGTTGATATATTTTTCGATGTAAACATCCGCACGGCCGAATGCGGCCTCGGCTTCATTTTGCGCCATGGTAAATGAGCTCATCAAACTGATATCATTATGACACACACGCATCCCGCGCCCGCCGCCGCCTGCGGCGGCTTTAATAATCACAGGATATCGAATCTTTTTAGCGATCTTTAAAGCATCTTCTTTTGTTTTAATAACAGAATCGCCACCGGGAGTGACGGGAACACCGATCTTTTTCATTGTTTCACGCGCCGTAACTTTGTCCCCCATGGATCGGATGGTCTGCGGAAGAGGGCCAATAAAATGAATATTGCACGACTCACAGATTTCAGCAAAGTGGGCATTCTCCGATAAGAACCCATATCCAGGATGAATGGCCTCAACATCGGTAATTTCTGCGGCCGAAATAATGGCAGGGATATTTAAATAACTTTCTTTGCTGGGAGCTTCTCCAATACAAACAGCTTCATCAGCAAAACGGACATGCAGGCTGTCCCGATCAGCGCGGGAATAAACAGCGACAGTGCGAATATTTAATTCTTTACAGGCACGAAGAATGCGGAGAGCGATTTCACCACGGTTGGCGATCAGAATTTTCGAGAACATGATTTATCAGGCAACCTAAAAAAATCTTATAAGGAAGATTAACGAAATTATAATGGTTCAATCACAAAAAGTGTCTGGCCAAACTCCACCGGTTCAGCACTTTCCACAGCTACTTCGACAACACGCCCGCGGATTTCCGCTTTGATTTCATTCATAAGTTTCATGGCCTCAATGATACAAACAACCTGGCCGACCTCAACTGTTTGGCCAACCTCAACAAAGGACGCTGCCTCCGGTGAGGGCGATCGATAAAAAGTCCCCACCATCGGTGAGGTAATGACTTTGGATTTTTCAGATGCCCCTGATAGAAGAGCCGGTTCGGAAGTTTTAGGAAGGTTCGTTGATTCGACGCGATATTCAACAGCTGCCGGGAGACGAGAGATTTCAACGGAATTCGCCGTCTCTTTCTTTAACTTGATCCGCATGCCTTCCTTTTCAACCTCAAGCTCGGTTAAACTATTCTCGTTCATGAGAGTGATCATCTCTTTGATTTCCTTTAAGTTCATTTTTGAACCCTTTCAACGTATTTGCCGCCGCCTTCACGCGTATCGATTTTCACCCAATCCCCAACGTTTACAAAAAGAGGGACAAGGACTGTAGCACCCGTATCGATTTTGGCCGGCTTACCACTTGATTTGGAGGAGTCACCCTTAATTCCCTGCTCGGTTTCAATGATCTGGACAATCATAAAATTAGGAAGAAGGATTTTCTGGAACTTATTGTCGCAAAAAACAGCCGTCACAACAAGATTATCTTGCAAGAAATCAGCGGCTGAGCCAACGGATTCTTGGGGGACAGCGATCTCATCAAACGATTCCTGGTCCATAAAATGATAGGTATTGTTGTTTTTGTAAGAATATTGTACCTTTTTTTCTTCCAAAGGCACTGTTTCTAAATTTTCGGAACTACGATACGTGCGCTCAATGACCAAATCCGTCTTGATATCCCTTAATCTCACGCGAACAAATGCCGAACCTTTTCCCGGCTTGACATGATTGTAATCTGCAACGATATAAATTTTATCTTCAACCTTTAGGGCTATCCCCCCGGTAATATCATTAATACCTATGTTCACAAAAGGCCTCACTCCTGCAATAATGCATAATAAAATATCCTTAAAGATTTTGTTAAGGACAAACTTGATCAACATCCTCACTACGGCTGATAACTTCACAACCGTTTTTTGTCACTAAAACCATATCTTCGATGCGTATTCCGAACCGATTTGGCAAGTAAACGGCCGGTTCAACCGTAATGACCATTCCTTCTTTTAAGATCGCCGAGCTCATCTGCGAGAGACTTGGCGATTCGTGGATCTCTAAGCCCACCCCATGGCCTAAGGAATGGCCAAAATATTGGTCTAACTTCTTTTTTTTAAGATGCTTACGCGCCTGAAAATCAACGTCATGAGCCGGCACATTTGCTTTTATTTTTTCAATCGCAAGTCTTTGCGCCTCTTTAACATCGACGCAAATTCTTCTAACAAGTTGCGGTATTCTACCCAAAAAGAAAACTCGTGTCAAGTCGGATTTATACCCGTCGATATCCATCCCCATATCCACCAGGACTAAATCATCTTTCTTGACCTTCCGATCGGTCACTCTGGCATGCGGGAAGCAAGAATTGGGGCCGGAAGCAATAATTGGCGAAAAAGAGAACCTGGCTTTGTGCTTTTTGATAAAAGCTTCGAGCTTCAAAAAAACTTCCCTCTCGGTAATCCCGGGCCTAATGACACCCTTGAGATAACGATAGGCATCTAGATTGAGCTTTAAAGCTTTTCGAATAAGAGAGATCTCGTTTTCTGATTTAATCTCGCGGATGTGCTCGACAAGACCATGCGCCGAAACCAGCTTAACTTGCCCACAAAAAATTTTGTTGAGCTTTTGGTAAGACGCATGCGACAAGTGGCGGCTATCAAACCCAAGTCTCTTGATCTTCAACTGTTTCACGAGGGAAAAAACCCCTTCGGTCAAGGATTTCTGATAGCGGTAAACATCAACACCCCGTAAACCTTTCTTGGCTTCCAAAACATATCGAAAATCCGTAATGTAAAATGAACCACGGCGGGTTACGAGAAGCCAGGATTCGCTGGCGGGAAAATTGGTTAAATATAAAATATTGACGTCGTTGGTAACTAAAAAAGCGTCAAGACCTTTGCTTTGAAATGATTCTTTAAGCTTTAGGATGCGTGGATTCACTTCTTCGAGAGATCGATAGCGGCCTGAAGGCCTAATAAATAACTGTTAACCCCAAATCCGCTGATCTGACCGCGACTGACGGGAGCAATCAGGGATTTCTGGCGAAAATCTTCACGGGCATGGATGTTGGAAAGATGGACTTCCACTGTCGGCAAATTAACCGCCGCCACCGCATCGCGAATGGCCACACTCGTATGTGTATAAGCGGCGGGGTTGATAAGAATTGCGTCGATTTTATGACTTTTGGCTTTTCCAATCACATCCACAATTTCACCTTCATGATTGGATTGAAGGATCTCAAGATTGACTTTCTCTTTTTTAGCTAAAGTTTTTAACGATTTGTTGATCTCGGCTAACGTGATTTTACCGTAAATGTTTGTCTCACGCTTACCCAAGAGATCCAAGTTGGGGCCGTGAATGATGAGAATCTTTTTCAAGCGATACTCCCTTCATTGATGAACAAAAGTGCCTAATGTTTTGGTTTTGATTTCTTTATAATAGTAGCAATTAAATTGTTTCGCGATACCCTATAAATATCAAAATCAGCAACGTTCTTATTTGTAATCCCAATCTGGTATTCGATTCCACCTCTGTGTTGATGACTCAAATAATCACACTCGTTGACTTCGCGATAAGACATGACCCAATAAATTATTTGATCGACCCATACACCAATAAAAATAAACACATGAGCCGCATCAGGTTTTAGCTGTTGAAAATTCATCCAAAAAGGCTCTTGAGAGCTGTAGCACAATGCCTTCGATACTAAAGCTCCTCTTTTTTTAGTGTTTATGGCCCTGCAGGCTTTGATTTCTAATTTAATACCATCAAACCAAAGGTCATACTCACCACTATACTTTGGATCTAGACGTTTATCGGGCTTCTTAAATTTATCGCCAACTTCCATTAAATGCTGTTCTCCCCAGACTTGCCCAAAGACTCGCGGAGAAATCTCATATAGCCCAAGATACTGGTTTGTATTCACATATCTTTTTCTAAGTAGTTCATAATCTTGAAATGTTAATAACTTTTTATCGCGTAGATATATCAGGATATATTCATACTCATTAAAAGGAAAAACAGACACTAACTCTTTCAGTCGACCCTCTAAATACCTTTTGTCATTCGACTCCAAGCTTTTGATTAGCTGGTTAATGTGTTCCTTGAGCTCAACTAAATCCATCGTCGTATCCTGCCACTTTCTAATTCAGGGAAAGGAGTATTCCATTGCCAACCTGTTTTACCAGTCTTTCTGAACCTTTCCAGTCTTCTAATTGTGATTTCAGCGAATACAGGGTCAATATCGAACGTATAAACAATGCGCCCTAGTTTTTCGCCGGCAATAAGCGTCGTGCCTGAATGGGCAAAAAAATCAGCGATAATATCCTTCTCCCTGCTCCCTGAATTAATAATACGTTCAATGGCCAGAAGAGGCTTCTGTGCATAACACCCAGGGACATTCTCTTCCATGCGATAGAAAACTTGCTGTACATCAACCCAAACATTACCCGCTCTGATAAAGTTGGATTTACTTCTTTCAAAGTTGCTGGTAATTTTACCATTAACTTTTTTGTAATATCCCCTCAATATCTTCGGAATGTCAGTATATTCCGCTTTCACATGAAACTCTGGATTTCCTTTGATGTAATATAATAATTCTTGGCGAACCCACATCCAATTCTTTTGTGTGCCATACCCCCTTTGGTTCCGCATTGTTATTATATTCTTCGGCTTTAGATCTTTAAATTCCCTCATCATTAAAATAAAATCTGGAAGGGGTTGAAAATTATCTTTATAATCCAACCCAAGCCAGGTATACATATTCCCGTCACTGTCCATAACATCAATCGCATTTTTTACCCATGATCGAGAAAACTGGATATACTGGTCGATGTCTATTTTAAATAAATTCTTCGTGTTCACATTGCCAACAGAAACATTATATGGAGGATCATTAACAATCAGCTTTGCTTTTTTGCCTTGAAAGAAATTATTAATAGATTCTGCGTTGACCGCATCCAACACGCCAACTTTGTGTCCACTGATTGGATCCTTCCAAATACCTCCCTCTTTCAGACGACAAAAAGGCATCAACTTGTCTTTTAATTCATTGTTAAAATCCAGTCTTTTCAATCGTTCAGCAGTTGCCCCCTCTTGATCTTCTGTTTTGTTCACAAGCTCTTCTTTGAACAAATCTAGAACATTCGTACTATTTTTCATTCGACCTCCAGTCATAAAACTTGTATGGATATCAATGAATCTTCTCTCGTAGCTTCTTCAATTTATTGCACAAACTTATTATTTCTCCGCCTCCTCAATGAGCATGACCGGTATCCCCTCTTTGATGGGATACTTACGGCCGCATTGGACACAAACGATTTTATCACCCTTTAATTCAACATCCGCTTGACAGGCCGGGCACGCTAAAATATCTAAAAGTTCCTTATCGATCACCTTTGACCTCTTTCTCTAAGACCTCAACAAATTTCATTTGAAGTTCATAAATGTAGGCATTGATCGTGTCCTGCTCTTGCTTGTTTAAATTGCCTTTTGTTTTTTCGCGCAGCAAAGCCAGTGTATCAATAAGAAGCTTAGCCTGTTCGAGATTTTTCTCAACCAAATTGGTCGCAGGGTTGGGAACTTCCCCCAAAAAAACCATGGCCTGAAACGCCAGGCTTGTCATATACCCGACAAAATTCAATTCCAGGGCTTGCTGTTCTTGAGCATCTGTGTCTTGGGGCTGGGATTTCTCAGGTGACGATCCAAGAGGCTGACCGTCAGCGCCAAGGATTTGTTTTTCTTTGTCTGCTGTTTGCTTCCATGATTCATCGATAAATTTTTCTTCACTCATCTTGATCTCCTAACTGATTCTCAAACCGGCATACCCAACAACCGAAGAAAAATCGCCTGTTGTATCGCCGCTGGTTTGATATTTCACCAGGGTTGCTTTTTTCGCACCAAAGTCTTTGACAACTTCCAGCATGATCGAAACCGGCGCAACACCGCACATGGAAATATCCCATTCATCAACGCGCCTGATCAATTCATCGGTATTTAAATTTAATATGGCTCCAATGGCGTATTGATCTTTTTTCTCAGCCAACGTTTGTGATTCAAAGTGAGTCATATCAGAGCTCGCGATGATCATAACATCATTGATACGGCCGGATGCCTTAAGACCCCGAACAATATCCTGAGCTATTGACGAATAAATGCTTTTGTTGGCCGTCATAACCACAATGGGAACCATCGTGATCTCTTTCTGGAAATTTTGCAAGAACGGAATAATAACTTCAATCGAATGTTCAAAACGATGCGCAGCACTATCCACTTTTAAATATTGTGAATTCCTAATGATCGTTTCGGCCAATTCTTGATCAATGGCAACATCTCCCATTGGCATCTGCCAGATCCCTTCTGTCATGATGCTGAAATGTTCCCCCTGTCCGGTATGATTGGGGCCTAAAATAACAAAGGTCTTTGTTAAGGCGCAGGAATTAACTGTTTGCGCGGCCACACGGCCGGAATACATGTAGCCGGCATGCGGTAATATCATGGCCCTGACACGGTTCTTAGAAACTTTTTGCGAGTCCTGACCCAAAAGATGGTTGATCATCTCTTCCAGTGCGTGTTTTTCTTTTGGATAAAATTGACCCGCAACGGCAGGTTTACGAACACTCATTGCAAAGATGTCTGGTCAACTTTCCTTCTCTGACGGCTTGAGCGCCTGCGATTTCCTGCGCAAAAAAATCTTCACTGTGTTTTAAAACCATATCAGTTCTCCAATTTAAAGGCAATGACGATGTTAAAGGTTAATTCCGGATATGTCAAATCTTTTGGAAACGGCGGAAAGGGATTCGATTCCTGGATGCTTTTTAGACTGATTTTCTGCAAATGGTCGTTCGCTGTCGTTTTTTCGGGAATTAATTTGACAACTTTTAAGCGACCGTCAGAAAGAATGACAAAAGTCAAATACACCTCTCCGCTGCCTAATTCCGAGTAGTTAGCGTACGCCCTTTCCCGTATCACACGACGTATCGACTGATAGTAATTCTGGTAAAACGGATTATTGATTTTCTCGACCTTAAAAACGGGAATAGAAACACTATGCTTCATCTGCGCTTCAGGAAGCTGGAGAGGCTTTTTATCAGTAAATGGTTTTTCACCATTGAGCTTTGATAGATCTTTAATACTGGGAATATCCGTTTTAGGATCCGGCATAGGGACTTTCTCATGTTTGTGGACAGCTTCGATCATCCTTTGACTTTTGGCCGCTTCTGGAGTTGATGCCGCCTGAAACTTAACATTGATGTAATTAATCTCGACCTTCTGGAGTTTTGCGGGGATGATTTTAGGATGCCAGAATGAGCATTGAATAATAAGTCCGCTATGCAGCGCAATCGAAACAATGATCGCGTATCGAAAGATCAAATTCTCGATAAGATTTTCTTGAAGAGTCCAGATTTTGCGTATCATACGTATGCCCTAACGTTTTGGGCTGCGGGCCTGCCGAAAAAGATATTTGAAAAAACGGACCGTATCGATCACGGGATGGATCTTGCTGATTTCATCGCAATAGATCGTTTGGATCGGCACGGAATAGATCTTAAATCCTGCCCGGCTCGCCTCAATGAGCATCTCGGATTCAATTTCAAAATCCGAGGATGTCAGGTTCATCTCTTTTAACACGTGCGCTCCAATATAACGAAATCCGCATTGTGAATCGGGCACATGCTGACGACACTTTTTCGATATCGCAAATGACATGATTCTGTTAACACAATAACGCACCAACGGCATGCCTTTCGGATTGGCCATGCGATTTCCGCTGATAAGGCAATGAGGATATTCTTTAGCTTTTACGATAATCGGGTCCAGGTCCTCCACCACATGCTGGCCATCTCCATCCATCGCAATGACCCCATCATAGCCATGGCTTAAGGCATAATGGAATCCATCCCTTAGAGAAAAACCCTTTCCGCATTTTTGGGGATGAGAAATAACGGTGGCCCCTGCCTTCCTGGCAAGATCTCCGGATGCGTCTTGTGATCCATCATCAATAACGAGCACATCAAGATTTTTTGCCCTCACAGCATGGACGAGATTGCCAATGGCGGTTGATTCATTATAAACCGGAATGACCACGCAAATTTTCATTTGATCCAAAATTCCCGAAACATCAGCCATTGACTGGGATATTCGCGAATTTTCCTTTCCATAACGGCAGCGTATGCTTTCATGATGAAAAGAAGATTCTTTTGTTCATCACCGCTTTGAGACGGATAAATCGGTTCTTCAAACTTTAATAAAAATGAATCTTCCTGAGTACGGATAAGAAATCCAGGAATGATGGGAGCGCCTGTTTTTAAAGAAAAAACCGCCGGCCCTTTAGGGATGATGGTTCTACGGTTTAAAAAATCCATCGGCTCCCCCGTCATGCCAAAATCACGGTCCGCCAGAAGGGCAACAATCTTATTTTCCCGCAACGCTTCAATGCATTTACGAATTGCACCATTGGTTTGAACAATTTTAACACCTCTCATCTCTCGCTGGCGATTAAATAAATCATTGACCGGGCGCTCTTTATGAGGCAAGGCCACAGCAACGATGGGGTATCCGAGCATACCCATTACAACGCCTCCCAACTCCCAATTCCCGACATGTGCCGTCAAAAGGATGCCCCCCTTTTTCCCCGCCAAAACCTGATCAACATAATGAATGTTTTCGATTTTGATATGTTGCTTGATAAATTCTTTATCCAAATATTTATCCATCCGGAAAAATTCCAGAAGATAGCGTCCGAAATTGCGAAAAACTTCACGGGCTTCCTGCCGGACATTTTCCTTGAAAGGCAAAATAATTTTTAAATTGCTTGTGACGGCCCGCCGGTCTCGCGGAGAAAATTGATATTGCATGTCCGATATAAAAACTGCAAATCGGTAGGCGGCCTTGATAGGCAGACACTGAACAAGAAACTGACCGATCTTATAAAGAATATATTTAACCATGAGAAGACATTATCAAATCGGCGATATCACCGGCGGAATTCGGTTTACCACAATCAATCGCCTTTGCCCGCATTTCACAAAGGCGCTCCTGGGAATTGAGAAGCTCTTCCATATCGCGGCCAATGTCCTCATTTTTATTAATGCGAATCGCCAGGCCTTTTTTCAACAGATATTCCGTATTGTGCATTTCTTGACCGGGAAGGGGTTTGATGATCACCATCGGCAAGCCTTTGACAAGCGCCTCCGCGGTTGTCATCCCGCCCGGCTTTGTGACCGTTAAAACGGAAATTGCCATCAACTCCTCAATATTGTTGGCAAACTCATAAACAATCATTTTTTTAAGAGCTTTCTTTTGTGCCTTTTTAATCCAGCGCCCCAGTTTTTTATTTGTTCCCGAAACAACGATCATTTGCAATTCCGTTTCTGCTTTCAAAAGAGATTTGATCACTTCCTTAATCGGCCCCAATCCCTGCCCCCCTCCCATAATAAGAACAACAGGAATTTCCGGGTCAAGGCGAAGTTTACGAAATATGTAATTTTTATTTAACGGCGAGGTGAATTTTGGGTCGACGGGAATGCCGTAAGGCTTCACCTGATTGCGGCGGACCCCTTTTTGAACAAGCAGATCACCGGTTTCTTCGCAAGGGACAATATAATAATCCACTCCCTCGTGAATCCAATAACTGTGCGGCGCATAATCGGTCAAAACACCAATGACCTTGAAATCTTTTTTTTGCGTCACTTTGTAATCCGCAACCATCCCGCAGGGAAAGGCCTGCGTGCAGACAATACAATCCGGTTTAAATTCTTTAAAAAGTTTTTCTAATTTTTGATGATTGGCTTTGTGAATCATGTTTTTGATTTTTTGAATTTTTTTAGCAACTTTGGGATTGTCGTAGAGGTAATTCCAGACATTGGGGGTACGCTTAATGACACCCATATAGGCTTTGTTGACGATCTTCTCAATGATCGGATAGGTGTAACTAAAGCCATTGATGTTGAGGACGTCAACGGAAGGGTATTGAAACTTAAGAGATTTTTCTATGGCAAGGGTCGCCTGATGATGACCGGAGACCTCGCTGATGTACATCAGAAGAACACGCTTTTTGCTCATCTGTTTATGAACTGGCTTCCTGGAGAATGGCTAACGGATCTCCCACTGTGACCTCCTGACCCTGCGCAACCAGAATTTTATTCAGTTGGCCACTGGTGGTTGCAGCCACATTAAACGTCGCTTTATCGGTTGTGACTTCGACAATATCCTCGTCTTTTTGAACTTTGTCGCCAACTTTAAAGAACCAAAAAGAGACGATAGCTTTTTTGATATCCTCACCCAGATCCGGCATTTTGACCTCGATCATTCTCAATGACCTCGTATATTCAAGCTGAAAATGTTTGGCAAAAACATCAAAAACCTTCACTTTAAATTCGCCCATATCAACAGGCTGTCCTTTGATATCACAAATCGATGTCATTTGAACATCCATGCCGCAGGGCCGGATCATTTGAAAGAAGTTTAAATCGGTATTCACGTTGACGGCCATCCCATGATAGGACACCCAACGGCGTACGCCAACACCCATAGATACAATCTTTTTTGCTTCGACCCAAACACCGCGTTTTCCAGAAATGCTATTAGCCACTATACCAAAATGTTTCAATAAATCAATGGCAACCTGCTCTAGTTTCTCCAAATAAACCTTTAAATCACGCCCCCAGTTGTCCAAGCGGAAAATAGGATAAATCACAAGCTGTCCGGGGCCATGAAACGTCACTTCTCCACCACGGTCAATACGGACAATCGCGACTCCCCTTTTTTTAATCGAATCTTGCGCAAAAAGAATGTGGTCTTCTCTTGCCAATCGGCCCAATGTAAAAACCGGATCATGTTCGCAGACAATAAGGCAGCTGCTTTTTCCTTCCAAAATGCCGTTCACATGATCCTTTTGGATTTGATAAGCGCTTTGATAAGCGATAAGGCCTAGATCGATCATACAGCAAGGAAAATTCAGATGACTTTGGGAAGAAAGAGACGGATTCGATGACGTGGCAGAAGACAGCATAAGTTTTTTAAAAAGTCGTCCGGAAACTTACGATCTATTTGCACAGTTTGCGGCAAATGGCATCTGCCATTTCTTGGGTCCCAACAGCGGAAGGATCATTCCGATCGATCTTAAGATCATAGGTGACATTCTTGCCTTCTTTTAAAACGTCTTTAACGGCCTGTTCTAAGCGTTTTGCGGCTTTCATTTCCTTCAAATATTCAAGCATCAGAACCGCCGAAAGGATCATGGCTGTCGGGTTCACCTTATTTTTTCCGGCATATTTGGGAGCAGAACCATGGACAGGTTCAAATAACGCAATTCCCTCCCCCATATTCGCGCCCGGCGCAATCCCCAGGCCACCGATGAGGCCCGCGCAAAGATCGGAAACAATATCCCCATAAAGATTCGGTAAAACAAGAACGTCAAAGAAGTTCGCGCGCTGGACAAGCTGCATGCACATATTATCAACAATGACATCTCCAAAGGCGACCCTTCCTCTATACTCTTCGGCGACTTCGCGCGCTATTTTTAAGAAAAGTCCATCGGTAAATTTCATGATATTGGCTTTATGAACGGCGGTGACTTTTTTGCGATGATGCCGAACGGCATACTCAAAAGCATATTTGACAATTCGTCTTGAGCAAAAATCAGAAATGGGTTTTATGGAAATCGCTGAATCTTCACGAATTTTCTTAGGCTGCAAACTGTTTAAGTCTTGTATGAGTTTCAAACAATCCGGCGTTCCGATATCAAATTCAATGCCCGCATAAAGATCTTCCGTGTTCTCACGAACAATAACCAGGTCGATATCTTTAACGATCGATTTTGTTCCTTCATAGAACTTACAGGGGCGAACGCAGGCAAAGAGATCCAGGCTTTGGCGTAAAGCAACGTTGACAGAACGAAATCCTTTTCCAATGGGGGTTACGACGGGGCCTTTGATCGCGATTTTTGTGCGGCGGACAGATTCAAGAACACGGTCAGGAAGCGGTGTCCCATATTTCGCAATAGCATATTCACCAACCTGCTCTTCCTGCCAATCGATTTTAACGCCGGTGGCTTCAACGCATTTCTTTGTTGCCGCTGCAACTTCCGGCCCTATCCCATCGCCGGGAATCAATGTCACCGGATATGTCACAAGATGTCCTTTGTCAATCGTTAAAGTTGTTTGAATTCTTCCGGATGTTTTGCTTTTCCCAATGCCGCTTCGTAACTGATAATCCCCGACTGATAAAGTTCTTTTAACGATTTATCCATGGATTTCATCCCATATTGGCCGCCGGTTTGAATAAGCGTTGGAATTTGTTCGATAGCTTGTTCACGAATAAGATTGCGAATCCCGGGAGTCGCCACCATCATTTCAACAGCCAGGGCACGGCCTATCCCGCTCATGCGCGGCAAAAGAACCTGCGAAATAACACCCTGTAAACAGTCGGCCAGTTGAAGCTTGACTTGCTGCTGTTGATGCGGCGGAAAAACATCAATGATGCGCTCAACCGTTTGCGGGGCATCCGGAGTATGCAATGTCGCCATGACCAAATGTCCCGTTTCAGCAGCGGTTAACGCCGTTGAAATTGTTTCCAAATCCCGCATTTCTCCGACGACAATAATGTCAGGGTCCTGACGCAAACAGCGTTTTAACGCTTCAGCAAATGAACGGGTATCACTATAAACTTCACGCTGTTTGATAATACTCTTTTTATTGAGATGCACATATTCAATGGGGTCTTCAATGGTCATAATCAGCTCTGAGCGTTCCTGATTGATCAAATCAATCATACCCGCAAGCGTAGTCGTTTTTCCCATCCCCGTTGGCCCCGTAACCAACACAAGGCCATTGGGCCGGCGTGCCAGATCTTTAACAACACTGGGCAACCCCAGTTGATCAAGATGGGGGATTTCTGTATTGATACGCCGCAGAGCCATTTCAACGGATCCGCGTTGGATATGAACGTTAGCACGAAAACGATCCAATCCTGGAAGGGCCAGAGAAAAATCAAGCTCAAGCTCCCGCTCAAATTTTTCTTTTTGAAGATCCGAGAGCATACTGTAAATCATTTTCTTTAATTCCTCGCGATGCAGCACCGGAAATTGTGTCAGAATTAATTTACCATCAATGCGTAAAACCGGATGTGCTCCTTCTGTCAAATGAAGATCAGAAGCTTTTTTTTCAATGGTATGAACCAACAGATCTTTCAATTCCATAAATGACCTTTTTCTTTGGGGTAAATCTTTTAGAAAAGAGATTTAAGAGTTTTTTAAAATCCACTCCCCGATACGCCGAACCCCGTCTCGAATCTTGTCGACAGAGGTCGCGAAGCTGAGTCGGACATATCCTTCGGCACCAAAACCATCACCGGGGATCACGGCGACCTTAACGTCATTAAGGATTTTATCAGCAAATGACGCGGATTTCATCTTTAATTTTGAAATATCACAGAAGACATAAAACGCGCCATCGGGACGAAGCAAACTAACCTGTGGAATTTTTTCTAATTCTTGAACCATAACATCCCGGCGTTTCTTAAATTCTTGCCGCATGGAGATTACGGTTTCTTCGGAAGCTTTGAGGGCCGCAAGGGCGGCGGCCTGGCTGATGGAAGAAGGGTTGGAAGTGGTATGGTCCTGAAACTTTTTTACATAATCAATAATTTCCTGGCTGGCCGCGCAATAACCAATTCGCCAGCCTGTCATCGCATAGGCCTTGGAAACACCATTAACCGTTGCGGTCAAATGAAAAATTTCTTTTCCAAGAGAAGCGATCGATACACAGGGTTGATTGTTATAAATGAGCTTTTCATAAATTTCATCGCTGATCACAAAAATATTGTGCTTCACACAAATCGCAGCGATATCTTCTAATTCCTTTTTAGAATAGACCATCCCCGTCGGATTAGATGGAGAATTCATGATCAGGATTTTTGATTTCTTCGATAGGGCGCCTGTCAGTTGCTGCGGCGTTATTTTAAAATGTGTTGCGGCATTTGTTTCGATGACCTTTGACCTGGCACCGGCAAGCTTGACCATTTCCGGATAGCTAACCCAGTAGGGAGATGAATAAATAACTTCGTCATCGTCATCGGCAATAACCTGGATCAGGTCATAGAGACAGTGTTTGGCACCACACGAGACAACGATTTGATTGGGATGATAGGAAAGATGATTATCTTTGAGGAACTTCTTCGAAATGGCTTCTCGTAATTCAACCGTTCCCGCACTTGGCGTGTATTTGGTGAGGCCTTTTTGGATCGCCTCAATCGCAGCCTGTTTGATAAATTCCGGAGTATCAAAATCAGGCTCCCCTGCCGCGAAGTTGATAACATCATGGCCTTGAGATTTTAACTCTTTGGCCTTTGCGGTCATCGCCAGAGTCGTTGACCCAACAATATCCCTAATCCTTTGGTTAATGTTCATTTTAAACCAAAGCTAATCTTTGATATGTTATGAACTTGAAGGTTTTTTTGTAAAAAATCTTTTAATACCGCCGCCCGTGAAACTTTTTGGTTTGCTTTTATCAGAAGTCGGTTTTTCTTTGATCGGCGGCGCAGAAAGATCATGTTTGGGGGCATGTTCTTTTTTAGGTTCTGCGAGTTGTTTTTTTACACGCTCACGCTCTTCTTGTTTTTGCGCTGCCTTTTCCGGCGATTCTTTTGCCTTTTTGCTCCCGGCTTTGACTTTCGGTGTCTCGACAACCGCCTTGTCCGTTAACTCTAAAATCACCAGTTGAGCTTTATCACCACGACGTTCGGAAAGCGCTAGGACGCGCGTATAACCGCCCTTGCGGCTTTGAAAACGAACGGCAATGTTTTTAAACAAATTACTAACAACGGAATGATCGCAAAGGATGGAAAACGCTTTTCGTTTGGCCGAAAGAGTATTTCGCTTTCCAAGCGTGATGAGTTTTTCAACCAAACGACGAGCTTCTTTGGCCTTCGCTTTTGTTGTGCGAATCTGTTCATGCGTGAGTGTGGCCTTCGCGATGTCACGCACCGTGGCTTTCCGATGAGTCGAGTCTCTCCCGAGCGGATTTCCGTCAATACGATGTCGCATGCTATTCCTTTTTCCTCAGCTTCTTTGCATCAATCTTCATCCCCAAGGTTAACCCCATGGCCTTGAGGAGATCATTGATCTCGGTTAGCGATTTCTTTCCAAAGTTTCGAAAGCCTAAAAGTTCCGGCTCAGCCTTACGGACAAGATCGCCAATCGTTTTAATATTGGCCTCTTTAAGGCAATTTGAACTTCGAACCGATAATTCTAACTCTGAGATGGGTAAGCGTAATTTTTCATAAAGCGCCTTTTCTTCGGCCGTGATCTCTTCTTCTTCCTCTTCTTCTTCCGGCAATTGGCCATAACTGACAAAGACATCCAAATGGCGCTGCATGATATTGGCCGCATAAAGAAGGGCTTCTTTGGGATTGATCCCGCCGTTAGTCCAGATTTCCGTAATCAATTTGTCATAATCTGTCCTTTGCCCGACACGGGTATTTTCGACGTAAAAATTAATCTTCACGATCGGCGTAAAAATAGAATCAATGGCAACCGTTCCGACCGGCGCATCCTCTCTCTTGTTGGCTTCCGCAGGGACATAACCCCGGCCGCGCGACACTTCAAGCTCGACGTTGAATTTTCCATCACGGGAAAGTGTCGCAATATGATGATCCGGATTTAAAACTTCGATAGTTTCATCGCAGATGATATCGCACGCTTTGATTTCACCTTTTTTATCAGCTTTGATATAAATTGTCTTTGGTGTTTTTGAATGAGAGCGCAAAACCAGGTTTTTGATATTCATGATAATATCCGTGACGGGTTCCATGACACCGGGAATTGTCGAAAACTCGTGCTGAACACCTTCGATACGAATCGCTGTGACCGCACTCCCCTCAATAGACGACAGCAAAATGCGTCTTAAAGAATTTCCTAGCGTTACACCATAACCCCGCTCAAATGGTTCTGCGACAAATTTGCCATACGTATTGTTATAGCTCGTTTCATCGCACTCCAGCCTCTTTGGCATTTGGAAATCTCTCCACTTAACCCCCATGTCGTCCTCCTAAAAGTAGTGTAAGGTAAGATTCTACCGTGAATAAAGCTCAACGATCAACTGCTCGTTGATGGTCTGCTGAATATCTTCGCGCTCTGGAAACCTCAAAATTTTTCCTTTGTGATGATCCGAGTCTGCGGCAAGCCATGCCGGAACCGTGCGACTCTTCGAGGCTTCGATATTTTCCTGAACATTCTTTAAGCCCGTTTTGTTGAAGTGAAGTCGAACTTCATCTTCGGCATGAACCAAAAATGAAGCGATATTGACGGGCTGATCATTGACGGAAACAAACCCATGGGAAACGATCTGACGGGCTTCGCGGCGTGATGTTGCGAAGCCAAGCTGATAAACAACATTATCCAAACGTCTTTCCAAATACTGCAAAAGGGTTGTCCCTGTCACACCTTTAGCGCTGGCAGCCTTTTCAAAATAATTTCTAAACTGATTTTCTAAAATGCCGTAGATGCGTTTGACCTTTTGTTTTTCACGCAACTGCAAACCGAAGTTTGACATCTTCACGCGTTTGGTTCCGTGCTGACCTGGAGGATACTCACGCCTTGATATCGCACATTTATCTGAATAACACCGCGCGCCTTTTAAAAAGAGCTTCTCCCCCTCTCGACGGCATTTACGACATACGGAATCTCGATCTTTCCCCATGTGAACAAATTCCTTTTAATTAAACTCTTCGTTTCTTTCTTGCGCGGCAACCGTTATGCGGGATGGGTGTCACATCTTTAATCGACGTCACGGATAATCCTCCCGCCTGAAGCGCGCGAATCGCTGATTCACGCCCGGAACCAGCACCCTTGACAAAAACTTCAACTGTCTCTAAACCCATTTCTTTTGCTTTTCGAGCGGCATCCGCAGCCGCCACTTGAGCCGCAAAAGGCGTTGATTTTTTTGAACCGCTGAAACCAACAAGGCCTGGACTTGCCCAAACAAGCGCATTGCCTTGTTTATCGGTAATGGTCACGATGGTGTTGTTAAATGTCGCTTGAATATAAACAAAACCACTCGTGATACTTAATGTTTTTTTCTTTGATTTCGTTTCTTTGGCCATATCAGTTCCTTATTTTCCTCACTTCTTTACCCCACCGGCTGGTTTTGCTGCGGCCGCTGGTTTGGTGGGCATTGATGACGTTGCCATACGCTTCTTGCCTTTTCGAGTGCGCGCATTGGTTCGTGTTCGCTGGCCTCGCACGGGCAAACCTTTCTTATGACGCAAACCCCGATACGACCCGATATCAATCAAACGTTTGATGTTTTGATTGACTTCTCGTCTTAAATCTCCCTCAATGCGATATTTTTTCTGAATGATCGCCGAAATGCGCGACACCTCTTCTTCGCTTAAATTCTTTGCCCGTTTATTGATATCAATCTGGGCTTCCTGTAGAATTTCACGCGCGCGCGTTGGCCCGATCCCATAGATGTAAGGAAGCGCGGCTTCAATACGTTTTTCTGTCGGTAAGTCAACACCAAAAATTCTTGGCATAATGGTTATCCTTGTCGTTGCTTGTGTTTCGGATTCGTACAAATGACGCGAATCACACGATTGCGTCTGACGATCTTGCACTTGCCGCAAATTCTTTTTACGGACGATTTAACCTTCATTTTCTTTACACCGGAATGTGATCCGCCCCCGTGTTAAATCATAGGGCGAGAGTTCTACCTTCACGCGATCCCCGGGGAGAATCCGGATAAAATGCATGCGGATCTTTCCTGAGATATGCGCGAGAACCTTATGGCCGTTATCGATTTCAACGCGAAACATCGCGTTGGGTAAAGCTTCCTGAACAACTCCTTCGACTTCTATGAGGTCTTCTTTAGCCATATTATTGTGTCAAAATCCTGGGTCCTGATTTTGTAATCGCAACGGTATGTTCAAAATGCGCCGACGGTTTTCCATCCGCTGTCACAACCGTCCATCCATCATCCAATACCTTAACTCGCCACGTTCCCATGTTCACCATCGGTTCAATGGCCAGGACCATTCCCTCTTTTAAAAGAGGCCCTGATTTTGGGAGCCCGAAATTGGGAACTTCGGGATCTTCATGCAAACTCTTTCCGATCCCATGCCCAACAAAATCTCTGACAATTGAGAAATTATTAGCCTCCGCAAAACTTTGAATAGCAAACGAGATATCTGACAAATGATTGTTCTCAACAGCTTTTTCAATACCCTGGTAAAGCGCTTTTTCTGTGACGTCAATCAGTCGATTAAGTTCAGGACCGATTTTTCCGACACCGGTCGTAAAAGCGGTATCCGAGAAAAAATCGCGATAACTGATCCCCATATCAACACTAACAATATCACCCGTGATCAAGGCGCGATGACCGGGAATTCCGTGCACAACTTCCTGATTAACGGAAATACATGCATAACCCGGAAATCTTCGGTAACCTTTAAAAGCAGATTTAACATCGTACTGCTTTATTAATTCTTCGGCTTTTCTATCAATCTCTTTTGTCGTGATGCCCGGCCTGATGATTTTCTTTATCTCACTGACAATCGCGGCAAGGATCCTGCCTGATTGACATTGAATTTCAAGCTCTTCTTTCGTTTTGATTGCGATCAAGTTTTCCGTCTTTTTTAAATATCGTCATCACATACGCATAAACAAACTTCTCGTCCTTATCGGCATCAACTTTCACCAATTTATTTTGCAATTGATAATAGGCAATGATCGGTGCCGTACTTTCCATATAAACATCCATCCGTTTTCGGATGGTCTTTTCATTGTCATCGGCACGCTGATAAATCTCCCCACCGCACAAATCGCAAGCCTTTTCCTTTTTAGGGGCCCGATTGACAGTATGATAAAGAGCGCCGCACTTTCGGCAAACTCGACGACCCGTTAAACGTTGAATGACAACCGATAATGCCGCATCAAAATAAATGGCATAATCAATGGCTTTTTGATCGTTTTTTAATATCCGATCAAGGTCTTCTGCCTGCTTACGAGTTCTGGGAAAACCATCGAGCATAAAACCTTCGTGAGGTTTTTGCTTTAATCTTGCTTCGATGATCTTTGTGACAACGTCATCAGGAACCAGAGCGCCATTATCAACGTATTTCTTAACATCACGTCCGAGAGATGTTCCCTGTTTCATTTCTTCTCGTAATATATCGCCCGTTGAAATATGCGCGATTTTTAATTCGTCTTTAAGAAGATTGGCCTGTGTTCCCTTTCCAGCTCCCGGGGGGCCAAGCAAAACCAGTCTCATCGGCGTCCTTTGATTTGACCGGACCTCATGAAACCATCATAATGACGCATCAAAAGATGTGATTCGATCTGCTTCATGGTATCCAGCATGACACCCACCATAATGAGAACACCTGTGCCGCCAAAGAACGATGCAACCAAATACGGGACTTTACAGGCCGCCATAATAGCATCCGGCATAACCGCAATAACACAAATAAAAAGCGCGCCCGCAAGCGTAATACGCGTCATAACAAAATCTAAGAAATCGGCCGTTGGTGTTCCGGGGCGTACTCCGGGAACAAAACCACCGTACTTTTTCATATTTTCCGCAACATCGGTTGGATTAAAAACGATGGCCGTATAAAAATAACAGAAAAACAGGATTAACAAGGCATAAATAAAATAATAAAAAAAACTGCCGCGCATAATATGGCCTGAAAGCCATTGCAAAAATGGAAACGGGGCAAATGTCGCAATGGTTGCCGGAAAAAAAATAATTGATTGCGCAAAGATAATCGCAATCACTCCGGCGGTGTCAACCTTTAAAGGAATATATGTGCTTTGTCCGCCATAAACCTTTCGCCCGACAACACGGCGAGCATATTGCACGGGAATCTTTCTTTGCCCCTGCGTAATTAATGTCACCGCGATAATCACGATCACGAGAAAGGCGATCATCATCACAAGTGTCAGGGGTTGAATCTGTCGCATGGTCGCCGACTTCGGCGAGAGAAGCAACATTAAATCCCCAATCGCTTGCGGCAAACGTGAAATAATACCCGCCGTAATAATCAATGAAATCCCGTTGCCGATCCCTCTTTCCTGAATTTGCTCCCCCAACCACATCAAAACCAGCGTTCCTGTCGTTAAGGTTAACATGGTCATCAAGCGAAATCCCAATCCCGGCTCGTTGACAACATGCATCCCCTGAAAGGCATGAGGACTTTCCAGCCACATGGCAATAAAATACGATTGGATAGCGGCTAACCCCAGCGTACCATAACGCGTAAATTGATTGATCTTCGCATGACCCTGATGGCCTTGCTTAGCGATCTTTTCCAAAGCGGGAATAACCGCCGTCAAAAGCTGCATGATGATGGAGCTGGAGATATAGGGCATGATCCCCAAAGAGAATACCGTCATTTTAGAAAGAGCGCCGCCGGAGAACATGTTCATGATGCTAAAGATCGTTCCACCGGAGGTTGAAGCAATACGACGGAAATATTCCGCTAAAACAGCGCCATTGATTCCTGGAGTTGGAATATAACAGCCAATGCGGTAAACCAAAATGATCAACAGCGTAAAGAGGATCTTTTTCTTAAGTTCGGGGATCTTAAAACAGTTAGAAAAAGCCTGTATCATATTTTTACTTTACTTCTTTTTATCGGCCGCGATCGATTGTTCACTTTTTCCAGGATTGGCGATGATTTCTACTTTGCCCCCGACACTGACAATTTTTTCCTGAGCATTTTTTGAAAAAGCATGCGCGTGAATCACAAAAGACTTTTTCAACTCGCCATCGCCCAAAATCTTAAACGGTTGAACGGCATTCTTGATAAGGCCATGTGATTTTAAGAATTCTCCATTAATGACGCTTCCTTCTTTAAAACGTGTCAAACTTACTAAATTCACGAGCTGATAATATTTATGGGTCTTGCTGCGAAAACCCATTTTAGGAATTCTGCGGATCAAAGGCATCTGCCCGCCCTCTGACCCTAAAATAATACCTCGTCCGGAACGCGCGCGTTGCCCTTTGTGGCCACGGCACGATGTTTTTCCATGTCCTGAGCCAGGCCCGCGACCGACAATCTTTCGTCTTTTCTTTGCTCCTTTGGGAGCTCGGATATCGTTAATTTGCATTTTTTTCATTCTCTTGAGGAGATGTGGCCGACGGTTGGGGCCTGGGTTTTAATCGCATAAGGCCATCCATTGTTGCCTTGACAACATTGATCGGATTATTGGATTTATGGCACTTTGTTAAAATATTTCGAATTCCAACCGCATCGCAAACGGCTCGGACAGGACCTGCCGCAATAACGCCCGTACCATCAAGAGCAGGCTTCAGTAAAACACTGGCGGCTCCGCAGGTTCCGATGATCTGATGCGTGATTGTTGACCCGTTTAAAGGAATATAAACCATATTACGCTTCGCGGCCATCAATGCTTTTTTGATGGAATTGGCCACTTCATTGGATTTATCAAGGCTGTAACCAACCCGCCCCTTTCCATCACCGACCACAACAAGCGCGCTAAAGGACATCTTTTTCCCACCCTTGGTAACTTTTGTGATGCGATTGATAGCGATGACTTTCTCAACAAATTCTGATGGCGTTGTAACTCTTTTAACAAAAGTTTTGCGTTCACGCCGGCGTGAGAATTCTTTTGCAGGTTGTGCTGGCGGTGCTGGCTGCGCTTGCTGTGCGGGATCTTTTTGTGCTTCCATCTGATTTTGATTTTTTGCCTGATCGTCCATTAGAATTCTAACCCACCTTTTCTTGCCCCTTCCGCAAATGCTTTAATACGCCCATGATATAAATAACCACCACGGTCAAACGATACTTTTATAATTCCTTTTTCTATGGCCTTCTTTGCAAGCGCCTCGCCTAAAATGGATGCGGCTTGAACATTTCCACCGCTTTTAATCTTGGATTTAACGTCTTTGTTAAGTGTGGAAAGGACGAAAATAATTTTACGTGAGACATCATCAATGATTTGCGCAGAAAGATTATTTAAACTGCGATGAAGGCACAGGCGCGGCCTCTCTTGACTGCCGATGACCTTGCGGCGAACCCTTCTATGACGATAAATCCTTTTTAACTCTTTCGTTTTTTCAAACATAGCATGCCATTTTATTTGGTAACTGATTTTCCTTGTTTTCTTCTAACGATCTCGCCTGAATAGCGGATCCCTTTCCCTTTGTAAGGTTCCGGCGGCTTGATACAACGGATCTTGGCTGCGACTTCACCAACTAAAGCATTATCAATTCCCTCAATTTCAATATCTGTCGGTTTGGGCGTCTTGACACTCACGCCATCGGGAATATCATATTCAACCGGATGACTAAACCCGAGATTCAGGAGAAGTTTTTTTCCCTGAACCTGCGCGCGAAAACCAACGCCCTGAATTTCAAGCTGTTGCTTGTGCCCCTGGGTCACGCCGGCAATCATATTGGCCAGGCGAGAACGAATGGTTCCGTGATTCGCCCGTGTTTGTTTGTCATTCAAAAATCGCGAAACAAGAATCTTTTCTTCTTTTGTTTCTACTTTAACACCGTGCGGAACAGGCAATGTTAATTTTCCTTTAGGGCCTTCAACCAAAACCCTGACAGCATCAGGCTGAATCTTGACGCCCTTGGGAATGGCAACCGGAATTTTTCCTAAACGTGACATTTTTGCATATCCTTGTTCTCCCCTTCAATCGTCCCGCCTTTGGCGTGACTCCCTTCAGGGTGATTCGCCTACCAGACTTCGCAGATTAATTCACCGCCAATTTTTTGCTTACGGGCTTCACGATCAGTCATCACGCCTTTTGACGTTGAAATGATCGCAACCCCCAAACCGTTTAAAACACGCGGAACTCTTTGGCGCTCGACATAAATTCGTAATCCCGGTTTTGAAATTCTTTTTAAACCACGAATCACAGATTTTCGATCCTTTTCATATTTTAAATAGATCTTCAAAATCCCCTGCTTGTTATCCTTTAACAAACGAAAATCTTCGATATAACCATCCCCTTTGCATATCTCGAGGATCTTTTGAGAGATTTTTGATGCTGGAACATCCACGGTTTCTTTACGGGCACGCGCCGCATTCCTGATATTGGTAATCAAATTACTAATGGGATCTGTCAACGACATAATTATTAAAACCTTTCTTTACCAGCTGGCTTTCTTAACACCCGGGATTTCCCCGCGCCATGCCATCTCACGAAAACAAATACGGCAAACTCCAAAACGGCGCATAAATGCTCGGCTTCTTCCACAGATATTGCATCGATTGTATTTTCTTGCCTTGAATTTCGGCGGCTTCTTCGACTTATTGATAAGACCTTTTCTTGCCATATTCTCCTTAACCTTCGTTATTTCGCAAACGGCATTCCAAAAAGCTTTAACAGCTCAAACGTTTGCTCTTTGGGGCCATGATTAAAAACAAGTGTAATATCCATTCCCTGAACCAGCGGGATTTTATCCAGATCAATTTCCGGGAAAATGGATTGTTCACGTAAGCCGAGCGTATAATTGCCTTTGGGATCGAACGATTTTAGAGGAACACCGTTGAAATCGCGAATTCTGGGTAATGCAATATTGACTAAACGATCCAGGAACTCATACATTTTTGTTTTGCGCAGTGTCACCTTACAACCAATCGGTGCATTCTCTCTCAACTTGAAATTGGAAATCGCTTTTTTGGACTTGCGAATCATCGGTTTTTGGCCCGTGATCACAGCCAAAGATCCGGCGGCCTGATCCATAATCTTCGCATCATTGGCCGCTTCTCCAACACCCATATTAACAACGATCTTCTCCAGGCGCACAACGGCCATAACGTTTTTAATGCTGAATTTTTTTTGAAGCTCCGGGACAATAATTTTTAAATAATGATCATGTAAACGGGGGTTCATACTAAAGGGCTGCTCCGCATTTTTTGCATTCACGAATTTTTGAACCATCTTTTAAAATTGAGACCTTTGTTCTGACCGGGACATTGCACGGCTTACAAAACAACATGACGTTGGAGATATGAAGCGGGGCTTCTTGATCGACAATGCCACCCTGCTGATTTTGCTGCGTTCTTCGCCGGGCTTTTTTAACAAGGTTAATATTTTCGATGAGAATCCGATTTTCGGCTGTCAGGACTTCGAGGACTTTTCCCCTTTTGCCTTTTTCTTTTCCGGCGATCACCGTGACAATATCATTCTTCTTAATTCGTAACATTAGACAACCTCGGGCGCGAGTGAAATGATTTTCATATATTCCATATTGCGAAGCTCCCGGGCCACAGGGCCAAAAACGCGGGTTCCCCTTGGATTTCCAGCATCATCAATAATGACAACGGCGTTTGTATCAAAACGGACATAGGTTCCATCCGAGCGGCGAATGGGAAATTTTGTACGCACAATGACACCTTTGGCGATTGATCCTTTTTTAACCGCAGCTTCCGGAGAAGACTCCTTGATATTAACCCTCACCACGTCTCCAATACGGCCGCACATACGGCCTTTGCTGTTAAGAACACCGATAAACGATGCTTTGCGTGCCCCTGTATTATCAGCAACGTCTAATATCGAGCGTAAATAAATCATTTTACTGCCCCTTTGTTGGAAGAACAGATTTTGAAATCTCGGTAATGGTCCAGCGCTTTTCTTTGGACAGCGGGCGCGTTTCCATAATTGTGACAACATCGCCGGATTTTGATTCGTTCTTCTCATCATGTGCCTTAAATTTGACGGTCCGCCGAACGATCTTGTTATACATGGAATGCTTGGTATCCCAACGGACCTGCACAACGCGCGTCTTATTCATCTTGTCGCTCAGAACGATACCGGATAAAATTTTTCTTTTATTTTTTCGTTGTTGCGTTTCCATTGTCTTTTCTTTCCGTTAAGATCGTTTTAATTCTGGCGATTTCTCTACGAATATTTCGAAAACGGCCCGGTTTTTCAACGCGCGAATATTTTCTTTGATAATTCAATTCAAAAATCTCCTTTTTTAACGCCTTTTCTTTTTGAATCAAATCCTCATTTTGCAGATCTCGAAGTTCTTTAATTTTCATATCTGTCCGTCAATCAATGTCCGCCGCCCACGCGTGTGACAAAGCGTGTTCGAACCGGTAGTTTAAAAGCAATCACCCGAAAAATCTGTCGTGCAAAATCTTCCGGGATACCTCCCAGCTCAAAAAGGATCATACCCCTTTTTGCAACCGCAACCCATCCTGCCAAATCGCCCTTTCCTTTTCCCTGGCGAGTTTCGGCCGGCTTCTTGGTAATCGATTTATGAGGAAATATTTTAATCCAGAATCTTCCGGCACCGCGTAATTTCCTGGCAACGGCAACACGCGAAGCTTCAATCTGAGTATTTTTAATGTGGCCGTTTTCCAGAGCCTTTAAACCAAATTCACCAAAAGTCAACTGCGAACCGCGAATCGCAATGCCGTTCATCTTTCCGCGTTGAAATTTTCGATACTTCACTTTTCTGGGCATCATCACCATAATTACGCTCCCCCGGCAACGGATGCCTCAATGGCAGATTTTGGTTTTGAAACTTTTTTGCTTTCCGGAATCACATCACCTTTATAAACCCAAACTTTAATTCCCAAAATCCCGTATGTCGTTAAGGCTTCTGCAAAACCATAATCAATATCCGCTCGCAATGTTTGAAGGGGAAGTTTTCCAACTTTATACGTCTCTCGGCGTGACATTTCCGCGCCACCCAGGCGCCCGGCACAGCTGATCTTCACACCCTGCGCCCCTGAGGACATCGCTTGTTCGATAGAGCGTTTCATCGCACGACGAAAGGCCACGCGCTTTTCCAGCTGCATGGCGATACTTTGACCAATGAGTTGAGCATCAATGGAAGGGTTCTTCACTTCTTCAATATCGATCGCAACTTCCTTATTCGTAATCTTATTTAATTCTTCCTTCAATTTATCAATATCTGCGCCACGCCGGCCAATGATGACACCCGGGCGGGCGGAACAAATCCTCACCTTGATCTGGCTTGCCATTCGTTCAATAATCACTTTAGAAACCGCGGCTTGAACGAATTTGGCCTTAATATACCTGCGGATTTTATTGTCTTCCAAAACGTTTTTGGCGTAATCTTTTTTATCGGCATACCACACGCTTTGCCAATTTTTAATGAACCCCAGCCTTAATAATAATGGACTAACTTTTTGTCCCATACGCTCCCCTTATGCCCTAACTTTCAGATCCAACTCGATTGTCAGATGCGTTGTTCGCTTTAAAATATTGGTAGCACGGCCGAAACCAGCGGCCCGAAATCTTTTCCACATCGGACCTTTGTCCGCTGTGATCTTGGAAATCACCAATTGATCTTCGGTTAATCCTTTTTGCCTGGCATTGCTAACAGCCGAATTCAAAAGCTTTTTTATGGTCACCGCTGCGGCTTGCTCAACATTCGACAAAATTCCAAACGCCATCCCGACATCTTTTCCGCGGATCAGATCAATAACCCTGGCCATTTTTGTTGAGGCGCTTCTGGCGTAACTTAATTTTGCTTTTGTAATCATGAAATGCCTTTACGGCTGTGTCTCTTCTTCATAGACGGGTTAACTTTTTTAAGTCTTTTCCGCAGACTTCTTTGCTTTAACGCCACCGTGTTTTCGAAAGGTCCGCGTCAGGGCAAATTCACCAAATTTATAACCGACCATATTCTCCGTAATGAAAATGGGGATATGTTTTCGCCCATCATGAACGGCTACGGTATAGCCGACAAAATCCGGGGTAATGGTCGATTGACGAGACCATGTCTTAATGGGCTCTCTTCTTCCCGACCTCTGCATTCTTTCGAGCTTCTTTAAAAGATGTTCGGCGATATAGGGCCCTTTTTTTAAGGAACGTGCCATGATTATTTCGTCCTTCGTTTCACAATATAAATATTAGAATATTTTCCTGGGGATCGTGTTTTATAACCCTTTGTTGGCATACCCCATCGTGAAACAGGATGAGGATTCCCCTGAGGAGCTTTTCCTTCACCGCCACCGTGAGGATGGTCATGCGGATTCATGGCAACGCCGCGGCAATGTCCTTTGCGGCCAAGCCATCGTGACCGGCCGGCTTTACCAATTGAAATCGTATCATTTTCGATATTGCCTAACTGACCAACCGTTGCCCGGCATGCGACACGAATCTTTCGTATTTCACTCGATGGTAACCGGATGGTCGCAAAATCCCCTTCTTTACCCATGATCTGCGCTGATGTCCCGGCTGAACGAACAATTTTTCCGCCACGGCCCGGAACTAATTCAAGATTATGAATTGCTGTTCCTAAAGGAATTCGGCTAATGGGCAAACAATTGCCGGGGCGAATTTCGATATCTGCGGTATTTGTACTGATAATTGCATCCCCCACTTTTAATTCCAGGGGAGCAAGAATGTATGTCTTAATACCATCGGCATATTGAACCAACGCAATACGGGCTGTCCGATTGGGGTCATACTCGATCGCGATAACTTTTGCAGGATCATCAATGCGATCTCGCTTAAAATCAATAATGCGGTACATTCTCTTATGACCGCCGCCACGATAACGCATCGTGATACGTCCATAGGAGTTGCGCCCACCCTTTTGCTTTAAAGGCTCCAGAAGATTTTTCTCGGGTTTAGATTTCGTAATTTCACTGAAATCCGAGATGATCGTATGCCTGAGCCCATTTGTCGTTGGATTATATTTTTTTAAGCCCATTATGCAACCTCGATCTTGTTTCCCTCTTTAAGCGTCACGATCGCCTTTTTCCAATCGGGCGTTCTGCCCAAATGGTGGCGAACGCGCCGTCTTTTTCCTGACATAACCGTTGTGTTGACGCTTTGAACCTTCACATTATAAATTTCTTCGACAGCTTTCTTGATCTGGATCTTCGTGGCTACGCTCGCAACCTCAAACAAATATTTTCTGTCAGGCTCTAAACTTGTCCCTTTTTCGGTGCGAAGAAGAGTTTTGACGACATCGTAGCTGATCATGTGACTCTCTTGATTAGATTCTTCAAAGCTGCTTTTGTCACAAGGATTTTTTTGTTTGCTAACATATCATAGGCGTTGACATCTTCAACGCGAATCAAACTGAAAAACGGAATATTCCTCGAGACACGCTGAATATTGGTATCGCTTTGATCCCAAAGTGCCAGCGTCTTGGCGTTTAAGTTAAACTTAAGCAAAATTTTATAAAAATCTTTTGTTTTTGTTGATGTGACATCCAGGCGATCAACACAATAGAGATCGTTTGATAAATATTTTGCGTTAAGACTCTCACGGAGTGCGACTCTTTTCATCTTCAAGGGAATGGAATAACCGAAATCTCTTGGGTGAGGGCCGAAAACAACGCCACCCTTACGCCATAACGGAGAACGCATAGAACCCGCGCGCGCCCGGCCTGTTCCTTTTTGTCGAAATGCCTTTTTGCTGGTACCGTTAACCGAACCACGTTCTTTTGTTGATGCATTTCCCTGCCGCTGATTGGCCTGATACATGACAATGGCCTGATGCAAAACGTCGGTATTGACAGCGCTTCCGATGATTTCATCAGAAATTTCAAATTCTTCGATCTTCTTGCCTTCGATATTATGAACGGGAATAATAGCCATGACTTAACCTTTACCTTTAGTAGACGCCTTTGCCTGCTTCATCGGATCACGTTTTGCTTTTACGACAACTTTCTGTTCATCAAGCGCTCGATAAGCTTTCTTCAAGGACTTGTTGATTTCGATGTAGCTATTTTTATGACCGGGGACCGCACCTTTAATCAAAAGGAGATTGTTTTCTAAATCCACCTGCATGACACGCAAGTTTTCAACAGTAACTCGTGCCGATCCCATATGCCCGGGCATGTGATGGCCCTTCCAAACCCGTGAAGGATCCGAGCTCGATCCGATGGATCCGGGCCGGCGATGAGTCATCGATCCGTGTGTTTGATTACCACCCTTCCAATTCCAGCGCTTCACACCCCCCGCAAAACCTTTTCCAATGGTAATACCTGAAACGCTGACATATTCACCGGCTTTAAAGAAATCAGCTTTGATCTCCTGGCCAATTTTATAATCCTTGTTATCGGTGGACGTAAACTCCTTAATAAATTTAAGCGGGGCCAACCCAAGCTTTTTAAAATATCCTTTTTGGGGATTGTTGAAATTCTTTTCTGATCTTTTTTCAAATCCGAGAGTCACTTTTAACGGTGCCTGTTTGGTTTCTAAAACATAGCATGGGCCCGCTTCAACAGCCGTGACAGGAATAACATTGCCATCATTGTCAAAAATTTGAGTCATCCCGATTTTTTTACCGAGTATTCCGCGAATCATATCTGCTTCCTATTGTTTTATTTCGACATCAACACCGGCCGGCAAATTCAGTTTCCGGAGTGCTTCCACCGTCTTTGCCGTTGGATCGATGAGATCAATGAGGCGTTTGTGGGTGGCGAGATGAAATTGCTCCCGCGATTTCTTATCAATGAAGGGTGATCGCAAAACGGTGTAGAGTTCTTTTTTCGTCGGTAGCGGTACCGGACCGGCGACTTTCGCGCCGGTTCGAATCGCCGTATCGACAATTTCCTGAGTACTCTGATCGATGAGCCTGTGATCGTAAGCCTTGAGCTTGATTCTTATTTTTTGAACCGCCATTGATAATACCCGATTCTTTCTAATTTTGATTAAGCAATAATTTCCGTAACAACACCTGCACCGACGGTATGTCCACCTTCGCGAATGGCAAACCGTAAATCTTTTTCCATGGCAATCGGTGTAATCAATTCGATTTCAAGTTGAACCGTATCGCCGGGCATACACATTTCAACGCCCGCCGGCATATTGGCCGTTCCGGTCACGTCTGTTGTCCGGAAATAGAATTGCGGACGATACCCTTTGAAAAACGGCGTATGACGCCCGCCTTCTTCTTTCGTTAAAATATAAACTTGCCCCTTGAATTTGGTATGAGGTGTAATCGATCCTGCTTTTGCCAAAACCATGCCGCGTTCGATGGTATTTTTATCCATACCTCTTAACAAAAGCCCGACGTTATCACCAGCCTGGCCTTGATCAAGGTCTTTTCTAAACATTTCAACACCCGTCACAACAGTTTTTTGAACGGTGGGACGAAGACCGACGACTTCCACTTCCTCGCCGATTTTGACAACGCCCCTTTCAATTCTGCCCGTTGCAACAGTTCCACGTCCGGAGATTGAAAAAATATCTTCGACAGCCATTGAGAATGGTTTTTCAAGATCGCGTTTTGGCATGGGGATAAATGTATCAACGGCTTTCATCAAATCAATAATGGGTTGAATCTTTTCTGGATTATCGAGATTGTTCATGGCTTCCAAAGCGCTTCCCTTGATAATGGGAGTTTTATCGCCGGGAAATTTGTACTTTGTTAAGAGGTCACGAACTTCCATTTCAACCAATTCTAGAAGTTCTTTATCTTCAACCATGTCGCATTTATTAAGAAAAACAACAATTTCAGGAACGTTGACCTGGCGGGCCAACAGAATGTGTTCGCGTGTTTGAGGCATCGGACCATCCGCGGCGGAAACAACAAGGATGGCACCATCCATCTGAGCGGCACCGGTAATCATGTTTTTGATATAATCCGCGTGGCCGGGGCAATCGATGTGAGCATAATGACGATTTTCTGTTTCATACTCGAGATGGGAAATGTTGATCGTAACGCCGCGTTCCTTTTCTTCCGGCGCGTTATCGATGGAATCATAGGTGCGCGCCTGCGCGAAACCTTTCTTCGCCAAAACCATGGTGATGGCGGCGCTCAGCGTCGTTTTTCCATGATCAACGTGACCAATCGTTCCAATGTTTAAGTGCGGTTTATTTCTTACGAATTTTTCTTTTGCCATATGATTACCCTCCCTTAGCTATGACTTTTTCTTAATATGATTCCTTATAACTTTTTCTCAGCAGCGGCTGATTCTTTTTTACCAATAATTTTTTCTGCGACGTGATTGGGAACAGGGGCATAAAATGCCGGTTCCATGGAAAATGTCGCACGACCTTGTGACAAGGAACGACAGGCATTGGCATAATTAAACATCTCCGCCAATGGAACTTCGCACCGTACTGTTTTCAATATCCCGCGTGTCCCCGTCGAAATAATTTTGGCCCTTCGCGTATTGAGATCTCCGATAATGGTTCCCCAAAAATCCTCAGGGACAGTAACTTCAATGTCCATGATCGGCTCTAAGAAGATGGATTTTCCAAATTTGAGCCCATCTTGCAGTGCATATTTCGCAGCCAATTTAAACGCCAACTCGCTGGAATCGACATCGTGATACGAACCGTCAACCAAAGTGACCTGAACATCAGTCACGGGATATCCGCCTAAAATACCGCTTGTGGCTGCAACGCGAATACCTTCTTCAACGGGCTTTATAAATTCGCGAGGGATTGATCCTCCACGGATCTTATCAATGAAAACAATTCCTTTGCCTTTTTCTTCTGTCGGTTCAACATCAATAACAACGTGGCCATACTGACCGCGGCCACCGGTTTGCGTGATAAATTTTCCGACAATGCCCGTAGCTTTTTGCTGGATCGTTTCCTTATAGGCAACTTGCGGACGGCCAACGTTGGCCTCAAGATTAAATTCACGTTTCATACGGTCAACAATGATTTCTAAATGCAATTCGCCCATTCCAGAAATGATTGTTTCCGCTGTTTCCTGATTATATTGATAAAGAAATGACGGATCTTCATCGCCAAATTTCTTTAATGTCATTCCCAGTTTATCCTGGTCAGCCTTTGATTTTGGTTCAATGGCCATTGAGACGACCGGTTCAGGAAGCCTCATGCTTTCCAGGATAATGGGATTATCCTCATCACAAAGTGTGTCGCCGGTCTTTGTATTTTTTAAACCCACCAGAGCAACAATTTCACCGGCTGCCGCTTCACTAACAATCTCCTGTCTATTGGCGTGCATAACAACGATCTTTGAAATCTTCTCTCGATTGCGTTTCGTGGAATTATAGACAAGCGATCCGCTTGTAAGTTTACCAGAGTATACACGAGTATAAAACAATTTTCCAACATAAGGATCCAAAGCGATTTTAAACATAAGGGCACTGAGGGGAGCCTCGTCAGAAGCCATGCGCGTTGTATGTTCTTCAGTCTTGGGATCTTTACCGCTCACGGGTGGAACATCAAGCGGAGAAGGCAGATAATCACAAACAGCATCAATAACCATTTGTACACCTTTGTTTCTAAGGGACGTCCCGCATAACACCGGAACAAATTTATTGTCAATCACACTGCGGCGAATCGCAAGTTTGATATCATTGGCGGAAATAGGCTTTTCATTAACAAATTTTTCCATGAGCGTATTGTCAACCTCTGCGACCTTCTCTATAAGTTTACGGCGGTATTCTTTTGTTTTTTCTTTATGATCTTCAGGGATCTCGACTCTTTCATACTCCATCCCATCATCATCAAGATAACGAATTAATTTCTCATCGATAACATCGATGATCCCGCTAAAACTTTCAGCAAAACCTAATGGAATTTCAATGGGAGCAGCATGCACGCCTAAGCGTTCATACATTTGGACCAAAACATTTTCAAAATTAGCGCCCATACGGTCCATTTTATTGACAAATACAATACGCGGAACTTTATAACGATCGGCCTGGTGCCAGACGGTTTCAGTTTGGGGTTGAACACCGCTGGAGGCACAAAGAACGACAACGGTACCATCCAAAACCTTCAAAGAACGCTCCACTTCAACGGTAAAATCAACGTGACCGGGAGTATCAATAAGATTGATGCGATAATCTTTCCACATACACATGGTACTGGCCGCTGTAATGGTAATCCCCCGTTCCTGCTCCTGGGGCATCCAATCCATGGCGGTATTTCCATCATCGATATCGCCCATCTTATGGATAACGCCGGTGTAATAAAGGATACGCTCGGTTGTCGTGGTCTTACCGGCATCAATGTGAGCGATAATCCCGATATTTCTTACTTTATCTAAGGGAACCTTTTTAAGAACCATATTGTCCTACCATCTCAAATGGGCATAAGCTCTATTGGCTTCGGCCATTTTATGTGTTTCATCGCGCTTTTTAACGGCAGGACCTTCCCCTTTGAAAGCGGATAATATTTCATCAGCGATCTTAACCATCATCGGTTTGCCTTTTTTATTGCGGGCGAAATCACGGATCCAACGCATCGCAATCGCGTTTCCACGTAGCGTCGTCACTTCAATCGGAATCTGATATGTCGCCCCACCCACACGCCTTGGTTTTAATTCTAGCCGTGGACGAACATTATCTAAAGCTTTTGTAAAAACTTTGACCGCATCTTCTTCCTGGGTTTTTTGCTTAAGGATATCAAAAGCCCCATAAACAATCTTTTCCGCAATGGCTTTTTTGCCTTCGTACATCAAACAATTGATAAACCGTGCGACACCTTGATTGCGGTATTTTAAGTCGTTGGCGATGACCCTTTTTTGTGCTGCACGTCTTCTCATAACATTATTTTTCCTTACTTCTTATCGCTTTTGGCACCATATTTCGATCGTGATTTCTTACGATTCGCAACACCTGCCGTATCGAGTGTTCCACGAACAATGTGATAACGCACGCCCGGCAAATCCTTAACACGGCCGCCGCGCACCAAAACAATCGAGTGCTCTTGCAAGTTGTGCCCTTCTCCTGGAATATACGAGGTGACCTCAATATTATTGGACAACCGGACTCTCGCAATCTTCCGCAGCGCCGAGTTGGGTTTTTTCGGCGTCATGGTTTTGACTTGAAGACAAACTCCGCGCCGTTGAGGGCAATTCGTTAAAGCCGGAGACTTGCTTTTCTTATTCTTGAGATTTCTTCGAATTCTGATCAGTTGTGATATCGTTGGCATATTTAACTATTTCGACATTTGCGTATTTTTGAAAACCAGTTCCCGCGGGGATCAAATGACCCACAATAACGTTCTCTTTTAAGCCGCGTAAAGTGTCAGTTTTACCAGAAGCGGCGGCATCTGTCAAGACCCTTGTTGTTTCTTGAAAACTCGCGGCCGAAATGAAGCTTTCCGTCGTTAATGATACTTTTGTAATTCCTAAAAGAAGCGGCGTGGCCTGAGCTGGCTTCCCTTTTTTCTTTAAGACATCCTGGTTTTCCTTCTTAAAGATAGTGCGATCAATCTGTTGTCCGATGAGAAATTTAGTATCACCGGGATGATCAATGCGCACTTTCTTTAACATCTGTGAAATGATAAGTTCAATGTGTTTGTCATTGATGCGCACGCCTTGAAGACGATAAACCTCTTGAATTTCATTGAGCAAATATTCCTGTAAAACTTTATCTCCACAAACGCGCAAAATATCTTGCGGAACAACAGGCCCTTCTGTCAATTGTTGACCGGCAAAAACTTTATCGCCTTTGTAAACATTCGGATGCTTGCCGTGAGGAATCGTATATTCCTTAACCATTTCCGTCGAACTGCGAACAATGATTTTTCGAAAACCTTTTTTGTCTTCACCAAATTCCACGGTCCCATCAATCTCGCTAATCACCGCGGGATCTTTGGGACGTCGGGCTTCAAAAAGTTCGGCAACGCGAGGCAACCCGCCGGTAATATCCCTTGTTTTTCCAGCGCTCCGGGGGATCTTTGCCACAAGCTCCCCTGCGCTAATCGTTTCTTTATCTTTGACAAGAATATGCGCACCGACCGGGATGGAGTAGATTCCAATAACTTCTTTGTTTTCATCGGTCACAATAATTTGCGGCTGATATTCTTGCTTATGTTCAACGACAACGCGTTCCACAACACCTGTCATCGGGTTTTGCTCTTCGCGAACGGTAATATCTTCTTTAAGATCCTCAAAGTTAACAACACCTTTAACCTCGGTAATGATCGGAATCGTATACGGGTCCCATGTGACAAAGATAACACCCTTATTGACTTCCGATCCGTCGACCGAAGAAATGACAGCACCCTGAGGCAACTGATAGCGTTCATGTTCACGGCCAAGTTCATCGTTGATGCTGATTGATCCGTTTCGATTTAAAACAATGAATTGTTTATCTTTCTCGACAACACGCAATTTATGATACTTGACAATTCCTTTGTTCTTTGAACGAATATAGGACTGTTCGATGGTTCGGCTTGCCGTACCACCGATGTGGAATGTTCTCATGGTGAGCTGCGTACCCGGCTCACCGATACTTTGCGCCGCAATCGTACCGACAGCTTCCCCGATCTCGACTAATCTCTGCGTTGCCAGATTGCGGCCATAACATTTTATACAAACACCCCGGTTTGATTCACACGTTAAAACACTGCGGATGCGAACCTTTTCAATTCCTAATTGTTCAATGATATCTGCTTTTTCATCCGTGATTTGATCACCCGCCTCGACAACCTGTTGATCGGTAATGACGTCAACAATATTATCGAGAGCCACGCGGCCGACAATGCGCTCCTTTAAACTCACCACAACTTCGTCACCTTCGATAATCGCAGCAACGGTAATTCCATTCAATGTTCCGCAATCCTCTTCGGTAATAACCATTTCCTGGGCAACGTCAACCAACCGACGGGTTAAATAACCGGCGTCGGCAGTTTTAAGGGCCGTATCCGCCAAGCCCTTACGCGCACCGTGCGTTGAAATGAAATATTCCAAAACCGACAATCCTTCACGAAAACTCGCTGTAATCGGGTTTTCAATAATCTCACCCGACGGTTTGGCCATGAGTCCGCGCATACCGGAAAGCTGCCGAATTTGCAGTCTTGACCCGCGCGCCCCTGAATCGGCCATGATAAAGACGGGATTAAACGGATCCATTGCTTTTAAAACATGATCGGATACTGATTCTGTCGCATGCGTCCAGACGTCAATGATCTTATTGTAACGCTCACGGCTCGTAATGATCCCTTTGCGATACTGGTCTTCAACTTTAGCAACTTCCTGCTTGGCACTTTTAACCAAAACTTCTTTTTCTTCTGGAATGATCATATCGGAAATACTAATGGAGATCCCTGCTAATGTCGCTGAACGAAATCCGAGCTCCTTAAGGGAATCCAACAACAAAACGGTTTGATGCTGACCGAACCGTTTATAACAATCCGTAATGATTGCACCGGTTTTTTTCTTATCCAATGTCTCATTGACATATCCAAAACCTTCCGGAAGCAGCTGGTTGAGCATCACGCGCCCGACGGTTGTTTCAATAACCGGAATTTCAGGAAACGTTTCGTCTTTTTTAATTTTTCCTTCTTTGCTTGAAGCCGGATTCGCGGAAATGATCAATGATGGTTTTTCTTCCCCCCACACGCCGTCTTTTTTTAATTTTAACTTGATGCGGGAATGCAAATCCACCAATCCATCGTTATAGGCGATGACAGCCTCTTCGGGACCGGAAAAAACTCTTCCCTCCCCCTGACCACCCCCCTTATCCTTGGTTGAATAATACAATCCGAGAATGATGTCTTGAGTCGGTGAAATAACCGGGCGGCCATCCGCCGGTGAAAAGATATTGTTAATGGACAAAAGCTGAATACGGCATTCAATTTGGGCTTCGAGAGAAAGGGGAATGTGGACCGCCATCTGATCACCATCGAAATCGGCGTTGAACGCGGCGCACACCAGCGGATGCAATTTGATCGCCTTTCCTTCAACCAAAAGCGGCTGAAACGCCTGAACGCTCAAACGGTGAAGTGTCGGAGCACGGTTAAGCATCACCGGATGATCTTTGATGACTTCATCGAGGATGTCCCAAACCTCGATCTTGGCGCGCTCAACCATTCTCTTGGCGCCTTTAATGGTATGAACAAAACCCTTTTCACGAAGCTTACGGATAATAAATGGTTCAAAAAGCTCGAGGGCCATTTTTTTCGGCAAACCACATTGATGAAGTCGGAGCTCAGGACCGACGACGATAACAGAACGCCCGGAATAATCAACACGTTTACCCAGCAAGTTCATTCTAAATCGCCCCTGCTTTCCTTTAAGCATATCGGAAAGGGATTTTAACGGACGATTACCGGAACCCAAAACAGGGCGTCCGTGACGACCATTATCGAAAAGCGCGTCGACAGCTTCCTGAAGCATGCGTTTTTCATTACGGACAATGATCTCCGGCGCATTGAGATCGATCAGTTTTTTAAGACGATTATTTCGATTGATAACACGACGATAAAGATCATTTAAATCAGACGTTGCAAATCGTCCCCCTTCGAGGGGAACCAAAGGCCGTAAGTCCGGAGGGATAACGGGCAGCACTTCCAAGATCATCCACTCGGGCATATTGCCAGATTTTCTGAAGTCTTCAGCGATCTTTAAGTTCTTGGCATACTTTTTGGCATTCGTCCCCAGTGGATTTGAGGCGTCTAAGTCTTTGCGTACTTTTTTGCAAAGAGCGTCAATATTTAATTCCCTTAAAAGATCACGAACCGCTTCAGCGCCGATCTTGGCTTTAAATTGTCCGCCATATTTTAAAATCGCTTCTTGATGTTGGTCTTCGGAGAGAAGTTCTTTTTTCTTTAAAGGTGTCGTTCCGGGATCGAGAACAACATATTCTTCATAATAAATGACTTTTTCAAGGTCTCGTAAGGCCATCTCAACAAGAGCCGCCAAACGGCTGGGGACCGCTTTGTAAAACCAAATATGTGTGACCGGGCAGGCTAGCTCGATATGCCCCATTCTTTCACGACGGACAGAGGAACGCGTCACCGTAACACCGCAACGATCGCAGGTGATTCCCTTAAACTTGATCCCTTTATATTTTCCGCAGTTGCACTCCCAATCGCGAACGGGTCCAAAGATCTTTTCACAGAAAAGACCATCCTTCTCAGGTTTTAAGGTGCGGTAATTAAGCGTTTCTGCTTTTTTAACAGCACCATGTGACCACGAACGGATGATTTGAGGCGACGCAATCTTTATCGAGATACTATCGTAACTATTGACTTCGCTCATGAGTTTTCAGCCTTTTGTTCTTTATTGTCATCTTTATCTTTTTGGGGAGCGTCTGGATTAGATTTCACCGTTCGAATATCAAGGCACAGCCCTTGAAGTTCTTTCATCAGAACATTAAACGACTCGGGAGTTCCGGGAGTTAGTTTTTGTTCGCCTTTGACGATGGCTTCATAAATTCGGCTGCGCCCGACCACATCGTCGCTTTTGACGGTCAACATTTCTTGCAGCGTATAAGCGGCGCCATAAGCTTCCAAAGCCCAAACTTCCATTTCTCCGAATCTTTGACCTCCAAAGTGAGCTTTACCACCCAGAGGTTGCTGAGTGACCAGGGAATATGGCCCGATAGAACGGGCGTGAATCTTTTCATCAACCAAGTGATTGAGCTTCATCATGTAAATGTAGCCAACGCAGACTTTCTGATCAAAAGGCCGGCCCGAATATCCATCGCACACAACCGCTTTGCCATCTTCCGGCAAACCGGCGTCTTTTAAAAGTTGACGGATCTCCGCTTCCGTTGCCCCGTTGAAAACAGGTGTTTCAGCATAAAACCCCAGGGCATGCGCGGCCCAACCCAAATGTGTTTCCAAAAGCTGTCCGACGTTCATACGCGATGGAACGCCTAACGGATTTAAAACAATTTGGATGGGAGTTCCATTCTCTAAAAATGGCATATCTTCTTCCGGGAGAATACGCGCAACGACGCCTTTATTACCGTGACGCCCTGCCATCTTATCCCCTTCGGAGACTTTTCGTTTTGTGGCCACATAAACAACAACACGCTTTAAAACACCCGCAGGAAGTTCATCACCGCGGCGAACACGTTCAATTTCTTGGATTTCTTCTTCCGTTAATTCTTTGATTTTATCATTAAAGAAACTTGCGGTTTCGCGGGCTTCTTCGTTATTATTGATATCCGTCGTGTCCATTTTGCTAAATTTCTTTTTGTCGACACCGAGAATTCTGCAAAGCTTCTTTTCTTTCTCTTTTTCAATAAACTCAATTTCCTGCTTGTAATATTCCTTGATGCGCGTAATGGAGGCCTGGTCTTTGTCTTTATTATCCTTTGATTTGCGGCCGCGTTCGTTACGCTGAAAAATCTCGGTATTGACAACGACGCCTTCGACGCCCGGAGGTAACGTCAAGGACGTATCGCGAATGTCAGCAGCCTTTTCACCAAAAATGGCGCGCAGGAGCCTTTCTTCCGGTGAAAGTTCCTTTTCGCTTTTTGGTGTGACCTTACCAACAAGAATGTCCTGCGCTTTAACTTCAGCGCCGATACGGATAATGCCTTCCTCTGTTAAATCCTTGAGAGCTTCTTCTCCCACATTGGGAATGTCCCGGGTGATTTCTTCATTGCCCAATCGTGTTTCACGTGCTTCAATTTCAAATCGCTCAACATGAATGGATGTAAAAACATCTTCACGAACAAGTTTTTCACTGAGGATAATGGCATCTTCGAAGTTATAACCGCGCCACGGCATAAATGCCACCAGGACATTGCGTCCCAGTGATAATTTTCCATCTTTCGTTCCGATACCGTCGGCAATGACCTGGCCGGCTTCAATGGAATCCCCCAGCTGAACAATCGGTCTTTGATGAATACACGTATTCGAGTTTGAACGCATAAAATTCTTTAAAGGATATGAGATTTTTCCAACGGTAATTTCTTTTGCATCGACACGATTAACCCGGCCGGCTTCCTTCGCAACAACAACAACTCCGGAATCAACAGCCATTTTTCCTTCAATCCCAGTCCCGACATAGGGAACTTCTGTCAGCATCAAAGGCACCGCCTGGCGTTGCATGTTGGAACCCATCAAAGCACGGTTGGCATCATCGTGTTCCAAAAACGGAATCATTGCTGCGGCAACGGAAACAAGCTGTTTTGGAGAAACATCCATATAATCAACTTTCGACGGATGGACTTTTGGGAAATCCGTGCGATGACGGCACATAATCTCTTTATCGAGAAATGTTCCGTCCTTATCCATTGGAGAATCCGCCTGGGCAATGAATTTTTCCTGATCGATATCGGCTGTTAAATATTCAATCTTCTTTGAGACTTTACCATCAACCACTTTCCGGTACGGCGTTTCGATAAATCCTAAATCATTGATATGGGCACATGTTGTCAGGGACGCAATCAAACCGATATTAGGACCTTCCGGGGTTTCAATCGGACACACACGCCCATAATGCGTATGATGGACATCGCGAACTTCAAAACCCGCGCGCTCTCTCGATAACCCCCCGGGACCAATGGCACTGACTCGGCGCTTATGGGTCATTTCCGCAAGCGGATTGACCTGATCGCTAAATTGCGACAACTGGCTGCGGGCAAAGAAATCCTGAATTTGATTTGAGAAAAGACGGGAATTGATGAGATGATGGGCGGTTAAATTTTCGAAATTGCTCATAACGACCAACCGCTCTTTGATCGAACGCTCGAGCCGTGATAAACCGATTCTCACCTGGTTCTGGACAAGCTCCCCGACCGTCTTAACACGGCGATTTCCCAAATGGTCGATATCATCAATATTCCCGATACCATCGCGCAAACTTAACAAATATTTCATAACACCGACAACCGCTATAATATCAAGGACACGATTTTCCATCGGGATATTGACATTGAGCTTACGATTGATGATGTGGCGGCCGACTTTGCTTAAATCATAACGTTTGGGATCAAAAAAGAGTCGAAAGAAAAGCTGCTCACCCACTTCCACTGTGGCCGGTTCGGTGGGGCGCATCTTTTTATAAAAATCGAGGAGGGCTTCTTCTTTGGTGGTCGTGTGGTCTCGTTCAAGAGTCGGTTTAATTTTCTCAAATTGCTCACCAAACAACTTTTGCATATCTTCACTGGACGAAAGACCCATGATGCGAAGAATCTGCGTTGCCGGAAAATTACGACGCCGATCAACGAAAGCAACCAAGCTATCGGTTAAATCGTATTTAATTTCAAACCATGCACCGCGCGATGGGATCACACGGCCATAGTAAATATTTTTTCCTGTCGGATGCTCTTCAAGTTCAAAAGAAACTCCCGGAGAACGCTGGATCTGAGAAACAACAACTCTCTCATCACCATTGATAATAAATGTTCCCGTGTCGGTCATCAAAGGAAAGTCGCCAAAATAAACTTCTTGCTCTTTGATATCAACAGGTGTGATAAGGCGCAATTTCACTTTTAACGGGGCGGAATAGGTCATGCCGCGACGTTGACATTCGAGACACGAATACTTTTCTTTACCCAATATATAACTGATGTATTCGAGGCGAATCTGACCGTCATAGCTCTCAAGAGGAAAAACTTCACGGAAAACCTCTTCAAGGCCCTGGTCTTTTCTTTGATCCGCTAAAACTTCTTTCTGCAAAAATTGATCGTAAGAAACAGTCTGAACGTCCAGAAGGCCCGGAAAATCGAAGGTATCTGGAATTTTACTAAAATCCCTGATCTTCTTTTTTAGCATAGAGTTATTTGGGAACTTTTCTGTTATTGAACGACGGGTTATTAAAAAACTACTTTAATTCAACAACAGCGCCGGCTGCCGTCAGTTTTTTCTTAAGATCTTCAGCTTCCTCTTTGGAGATACCTTCTTTGACTGTCTTAGGGGCACCTTCTACAAGGTCTTTAGCTTCTTTCAAACCGAGGTTGGTTGCGGCTCTAACTTCCTTGATAACATTGATCTTGTTGGGACCTGCTTCTTTTAAAACAACATCAAATGTTGTTTTTTCTTCTACCGGGGCAGCGGCGCCAACGGCACCCCCCATCATCATGGGGCCTGCCATCATCGGGGCTGCGGCTTTGATACCAAATTTATCTTCGAGACCCTTGACGAGCTCAGCTAACTCGAGCACTGTCAAGCCGGAGATCGTTTTGGCGATCTCTTCCAATTTTGGTGAAAGTGTTGCGTTCTCTGACATTTTGACTGCCCTCCTGTTTACTTTTTTTCGCTTAATTGTTTTAAGATGGACAATAAGTCCTGCATTTTTCCGTTTAAAGCCCCCATAAACTGTGTCAGGGGTGACTGAATGGTTCCGAAAAGTGTGGACAATAAAACGTCTCGTGATGGCAAATCTGATAATCGTTTGATATCGGCAAGCTCTAAAATTTTTCCCTGCAATAATCCGCCCTGGATTTTGACGTTTTCACATTCTTTGGAAAATTTTGTGAGGGCTTTTGAAATTTCAGCCGTGTCGCTTTCGCACCAGACAAATGCCGTCTGTCCGGCCACTTTATCGGCAAGGCAATCATAGGAAAGATCTTTTAAAATTCTCTTTGAGATTTTGTTCTTAGAAACATAAATTTTGGCCCCGGCACGACGCAAAGCCTTGCGGAAAATATTCATCTGAGAACTGGAAACTTTGGTGTAACTCAGCATAAAGATATCGCCGCGATTTTCAATGTTTGTCTTAATTGTTTGCGAAATGCTTTCGCGTAAAACAGCTCCGATTCTTTTCATATCGCAATCCTCAAGCCTGGTCCCATGGTCGTGGCCATAAAAAGACTTTTTATGAGGTTTCCTTTAACACTTACCGGTTTCGCATGATTGACGGCCTCGAGGACATGGGTGGCATTGGCAAGAAGTTGATCTTCATGAAAGGACCTCTTTCCAATTCCAACGTGAATCCCACCCTGTTTATCCGACTTAAATTCGATCTTACCCGCTTTCACTTCCCTTATCGCTTTCTCGACATCCTGAGTCACTGTTCCGGCTTTGGGGCTCGGCATGAGTCCGCGGGGACCTAAAATCTTACCCAGTTTGCTTAAATCTCTCATCATGTCAGGTGTTGCAATGGCAACATCAAATCCTAAAAATCCTTTTTCGATCTTCTCCATCAAATCTTCCGCTCCGATAGAGTCGACACCCAATTCTTTGGCGCGATCGGAGCTGATGTTTTTACAAAATACGATAATACGCAGAGATTTTCCGGTTCCATGCGGTAAAACAACTGTTCCACGAACTGCCTGATCTGTGGCCTTAAGATCCAAATTTAAATTAAAATGCAGTTCAACAGTTTCATCAAATTTTACTTTAGGATACTTCGAAACCACAGAAAGCGCGTCTTTGAGCGGATATGTTGATGCGCGGTCAACAACCTTTTCTGCTTCCTTCATGCGTTTGCTTAATTTAGCCATATTAATCAACGACCTCGATTCCCATGCTGCGGGCTGTCCCTGAAATGATCTTAACGGCCATTTTGATATCGATTGTGTTAACATCTTCCATTTTCTGCTTGGCAATCTCTTCAACCTGCTTTTTGGTGAGAGTGCCAATCTTTTCTTTTCCCGCTGTCCCTGAAGCTTTTGCCAAATTGGCTGCCCGCTTAATAAGAACTGAGCTCGGTGGAGATTTAACAATAAAATCAAACGTTTTATCTTTGTAAACCGTAATGACCGCAGGAAGCGTTAATCCGTCACGCCCCTTCGTGCGTTCATTAAATTGTTTACAAAACATCATGATATTGACGCCATGTTGACCCAGGGCAGGACCAACGGGCGGCGCAGGATTTGCCTGACCTGCCGGAACATACAACTTGATTTGTGCGACAACTTCTTTTGCCATGTTCACACCTTTTCAACTTGCCAATATTCTAATTCAACAAGCGTTGCACGACCAAAAATCGAAACACTGACCTTTAATTTACCTCTGTCGGGATAAACTTCTACAACCGAACCATTAAAATTTGCAAACGGACCCTGAGAAATTCGAATCGGCTCACCTGTCTCAAAAATGATTTTTGGACTTGGTTTCGTTTCGGTATCATGAGTCCGCTTTAAGACGTTCTCAACTTCTTTTTCAGAAATCGGGGCCGGGGTATTGCCGGGGCCGATAAACCCCGTGATACCAGGCGTCGTCTTGACAAGATACCAACTTTCTTTTGTCATTTCCATCTTGAGCAAGATGTAGCCAGGAAAAAACTTTCTTGTGGAGATTCGTTTTTTACCGCCGCGAATTTCAGAAATCTGCTCCGTCGGAATAACAACTTCGCTGACAAAATCCTTAAGCGCAGTTTTTGTGATACGGCTTTCCAAACCCGCTTTGGCTTTTTCTTCAGAACCTGTTTGAGTATGGACAACGTACCACTTATGCATTATCTCATCAATGTCCCAACAAATTTTGAAAGAGCAAAATCGACAAAAGCGATAAAAACACCCAGTATGGCCGTGCTGATCAAGATGATCTGCGTTGCTTCAATAACTTCCTGTCGTGTCGACCAGGAAACCTTCTTGAGTTCTGACACAACTTCCATAACAAAATTTCTTATTTTTGCAATCATCGTTTCCTATGGTTTTAAAACAGGCCTGGCAGGACTCGAACCTGCAACGCACGGTTTTGGAGACCGTCGCTCTAACCAATTGGAGCTACAGGCCTATATCCACAACCTATGCTATGTTTTATTTTTTCAATTCCTTATGGAGAGTGTGTTTTCCGCAGAACTTACAAAATTTATTTAACTCGATACGATCGGGATTTTTTTTCTTATCCTTCATGCCATTGTAATTTCGTTGGCGACAATCTGTGCATTCAAATTGTATATGTTCTCTCATGGAAATTACTTTTGTTGATCACGATTAAGCCCCCGACCGGTCTTGAACCGGTGACCTCGTCCTTACCAAGAACGTGCTCTACCGGCTGAGCTACAGGGGCAGACGAAGGTGTGAGTATAACCAAAGATATTTTTTTTGTCAAGTTCTTATTTAGACGTTTGTCTATTCAATGAGCTTTAAAAACCGCCGTTTTCCGACTTTTAACACACCGGATCTCAATGGCCAGTTTTCTGCGTCTATCCTGCGTCCATCGAAAGTTACAGCCCCCTGTTTAATCAACCTGCGTACTTCATTTTTCGTCGCTGCAACACCCGTTGTGACAAGAATATCCGCTAACGATTCTCCTTTCACGGGATGAAAGCGATATTCACGAATATCATCAGGAATCTGTCCCTGACTGAATGTTTTTTCAAAATCTTCTCTGGCGATCTGAGACTCTTTCGGATTATGAAACTGTTTAACGATTTTTTCTGCCAATTGAAGCTTAGCCGCTTTAGGATGAAGTGTTTTAATCTCGTTGAGTTTATCATCCGTTAAAAGCTCATAATATCGATACATCAGATCATCACTAATTGACATGAGTTTACCAAATATTTCTTTTGGCGATTCATTGATGCTGATGTCATTCCCAAGCGACTTGCTCATTTTATTGACACCGTCTGTTCCTCCTAATAACGGCGTCATGATCACAACTTGTGGTTCAAGGCCGAATGCTTCTTGAAGCTGACGGCCCATCAGAAGATTAAATTTCTGATCAGACCCCCCCAATTCAACGTCCGCCTTTAAATGCACAGAATCATACCCTTGCAAAAGCGGATAGAAAAATTCCAAAAGACTGATTTCTTTTTCATCTTGAAAACGCTTCTTAAAATCCGCACGGGCAAGCATCTGAGCAACAGTTGTTCGACGCGACAAATTTAAAACATCGTGGGATGACAGTTTGCCAAGCCAGGTGCTATTAAAAATAATTTTTGTTCTCTTGGGGTCTAAAATCTTAAAAATCTGGGCTTTGTATGTTCTTGCATTTTGGAGGATTTGTTGATGCGTCATAACGGGCCGTGTTTGATCGCGGCCGGTGGGATCACCAATTTGCGCGGTAAAGTCACCGATGAGAAAATAAACCTGGTGACCCAAGTCTTGAAACTGCCGAAGTTTTCGCAGCAAAACAAAATGCCCCAAATGGATATTTGGGGCCGTCGGGTCAAAACCCGCTTTGATCAACAGAGGTTTTTTTGTCTTTAAACTCTTTTCAATTTTCTTTAAAAGAGTCTCAACATTGATAATCTCGGTCGTTCCCCGAGAAATCTTTTCAACGATCTCATCTGTTTTCATGGCATCTTTCTACCTTCCCCGATTAACACCCCTCCCGTTAACGGAGTCCAAGCGGTAAAAAAATCGATGTTAACAAAGCACAAAATTATAATAACTTTGCGCTCACACCAATCTTCATTTGCTCAACATCAACCTTGATCACTCTGACCTTCAATTTGTCACTGGGTTTTAAAGTCGCGGCAACAGATTTATCGATTTCCGATGAGTAAACAAGAGCTTCGAGATCCTCTTCGAGTTTGACAAAAACCCCAAAATTGGAATTCATCACAACCGTTGAATCGAGTTCAACACCGATGGGATATTTCTTCGCAATGTCTGACCATGGGTTTGTCGTCAGCTGTTTTAATCCTAAAGTGATCTTGCGATTATCACCATCGACAGCCAAAACAACAACTTCAATGTTCTGGCCTTTCTTTAAAATATCCTGGGGATGATTGACTTTTTTCGTCCAGGACATATCTGAAACGTGGATCATTCCCTCTAAACCTGATCCCAGCTCAACGAAAGCGCCATAATCCGTAAAGCCACGAATTTTGCCTTCGACTTTTGTTCCGACAGGAAATTTTCCATGAGCTTCAAGCCAGGGATTTGATTCAAGCTGTTTGAGACTCAGTGAAATTCTCTTAGCATCTTTATCAATGCTGATGATCTGAACCTCAACGATATCGCCAATGGCAAACATCTCTTGAGGATTGACGATCTTTTTCTGCCAGGAAATTTCAGAGGCATGCAAAAGGCCTTCCACACCCTTTTCGATTTCGATAAACACGCCATAAGGCATAATGTTGACAACTTTTCCCTTGACCTTTGCATTGATAGGATATTTTGAAACAACTTCGGTCCAAGGATTAGCGAGGATTTGCTTGAGTCCGAGAGAGACTTTTGAATTTTCACGATCAAAATCGAGAATGAGAACTTCAATTTTGTTGCCAAGGGCAACGATCTCGGAGGGATGACTGATGCGAGACCAACTCATGTCCGTAATGTGAAGCAAACCGTCAATGCCTCCTAAATCGATAAAAGCACCGAAATCCGTAATTCCTTTGACGGTTCCTGTACGACGTTGGCCTTTTTCCAATTGATCCCAAAGCTTGGTCTTGGCAACTTCACGTTCCTTTTGAACAACATCGCGGCGGGATAAGATCAAGCTGCGGCGCTGCTTGTTCATTTTGGTAATTTGGAAACGATATTTATTGGCCATGATCTCATTGGTGGCAACACCCTTAAACGATGAAAGCGATAAAGGCAAAAAGGCCTCCACCCCTTCAACATCAACAATGTATCCGCCTTTGACCTGCTTGACAACGCGGCCTTCCACCATATCGCCCTCGTTGACATTGTTGGCGATCTTCTGCCAGCCTTTTAAACGCTCGGCTTTTGAATGGGACAGAACAACGCGGCCGTCTTCATCTTCAATGGACTCAATGAGAACATCGATTTCCTTATTGAGCACGAGAATACTGCGGTCATAAAATTCTTCAATCGGAACAAACCCCTCCGATTTAAATCCAATATCGATCACGACTTCTTTCGTCGTGATCCCGGCAATAACGCCACGCACAACATCTCCCTCAACGATGTTTTTCATGGTACTGGCATACATTTGCTCTAAAATTGCATGACGATCTTGACTCATTTTTTAAAAATCCTCTTTCGTTTTTATTCTTTTTCGACACACAAACAGATAATCTTTTTGCCAAAAAAGTTCATTATTATGTGCAATTCAACTTTAATTGTCAACAAATATTTTTTAGCTGTATTTTAAAACTGTAAAAAGGCGAAACGATATCCAAAACCAGGACTTACGGCTCTCGGATACATTAAGGGAGGCTATAGATGGAATCGATCACTTTGTCAGAAATGGCCGCGTAGTCATCTCTTTGAGGGAATTGCATGGGACTCCCCAACCAAATCGTAATGGGCGCTCGTTTAAAAAACTTCTTTCCCGGGGCAAGAACCTTATCTGATCCTCGAATATAGGCCGGAATGACAACCGCCTGACTTTTGACAGCTAAAAAACCAATTCCCGGCTGAGCTTTTTTTTCGGGCTTCCGCGCACCTCGGGTTCCTTCCGGAAAAAGAACCATCCCTTTATTTTGCTTCAAACGCCTTAAAGCCTCTTTAATGGCCCTAACATCCCCAGAGTTTCGCTTGATCGGGAAGGCTCCAAAAAACGTAATGACGGAAGATAACATTTTATTTTTAAAGAGCGATTCCTTGGCCATATAATTTAACGGCCTCCGACAGGCAACTCCCAAAATCATCGGATCTAAATTGCTTAAATGATTGCTGGCAATAATAAAACTGCTATTTGCGGGGATGTTCTTGCGTCCGTGAACCTTAAGCGGAAAAAAGGCAAAGCCAAGCAGGCTCCAAAAAATATACGCCAACCAATAAGCAATCACATTATCCCTTTTTAACGATGGATTCACCGTATTCAATAAGTTTTTTAGCTTTTGAAACTGATTTTGCTTCTGAATAAAGGCGCATGAGCGGTTCCGTTCCCGATGGACGGAACATGAGCCAGCTTTCATCTTCACAGATGAGCTTCACGCCATCAAAATCTTTTACTTCAACGACCTTTTTACCGAGAATTTTTTTCCATGATTTGACTTTATCAATATCAAACGGTTCGCCCCCAAGCTTTAGATCAAGTCGTTCATAATGATATGTTCCAAACTCTTTGAGCATACCTGCAACAATCTTTTTGATATTCTTTTTTTCATAAACCATCATTTCAAGCAGCAGAAGACCGGCCAGGATCCCGTCTCGTTCAGGGATATAATCCTGGAATCCCATGCCCCCTGCCTCTTCCCCGCCGGTTACGATGTTTTCTGAAATCATCAGCTCTGAAATATATTTAAATCCAACCGGTGTTTCATAAAGCTTTACGTCAAGTTTTTTAGCGATGTGATCCATCATGGTCGTACTGCAAATGGTTTTGACAATCCCGCCTTTTCGGCCGCGATTACGGATCAAATGAAGGGCCAGCAAACCTAATATCTTTTGCGGATGAATAAATTCCCCGCCTGAAGCAACGGCCGCGATACGGTCTGCATCCCCGTCTAAAACCAAGCCGATATCAAACTTTTCTTTCTTCATGCGCCCTAGAAGCCCGCCGAGAAACGCAACAACAGGCTCGGGCTTTCCACCGTCAAAAGAAGGATTCACATCATCCCTCATGAGTGTTAAATTCACTTTTGTTCCTTTAATAACTTCCCGCATCAGGCCATTGCCGCTGCCATGCATGACATCGGTTAAAACCTTGAAACGGGCATTCTTCATTTTATCCAGATCAAGATAGGAACGTAAAAAGCTGATATAGTCCGTCCTGAAATTATGCAGAATGATCTTTTTATCCTTTTTAGCCTGTTCAAAATCAGTCGTTTTGACTTCGCTCTTATATAAATAATCCTCAACAATACCGGTAATATCGCTGCCGGCCGCCCCGCCTTTTTCTGTCTTTATTTTAACTCCGTTAAAAGAATAAGGGTTGTGACTTGCGGTAATCATAATCCCGGCGATACAGTCATTGCGGACAACGCCAAAACTCAAAGATGGCGTTGGAATAGAACTATCGGATAGGTAAACTTCAATGCCATTGGCCGCCAAAACCCGGGCGAAGGTGTGAGCGAATTCTTTTGACAAAAATCGCGTGTCATAGCCCAAAGCTATTCGCCGTTCTTTTTTGGATTTTCGAATCGCGTCGCGATTGACCCATTCACTGACCCCTTGAGCCACAATCGAAACGTTTTTAAAAGTAAACGTATCTGCAATAACCGCGCGCCAGCCATCGGTTCCGAACTTGACTTCTCTTATCTCGGGTAATGGATGAATTACCTTTAATTTTTTACGTCGCATGGGCTGATCCCTTTTTTGTGGTGTGTTCATTGATACAATTTGTGTTTTTGAATATACCTTAAAACCTGGTCAAATACATAATATCGGACTGTCTTGCCCGTTCTTATCTTCTTGCGGATATAGGAAGATGAGATATCAATCCCCTGCATGGATACAGCATAATATTTAATCCTCTTTATTCCAGTACTTTTTTTAAATTGCCCCGGCCGATTGACGACAATGAACGTTGCCATTGTTAAAATGCTGTCGATATACTTCCATGTCTTTAACTGGGGTAATGTATCACCACCGATAATAAAGAACAACCTGGTTTCTTTTGGATAGATCCTGCGAAAGTAGCGCAGCGTATCAATCGTATAAGACTTTCCCTCTTTCCGAATCTCGTAATCGGAAATCCCAAATGCGGGATTATTTGCGATCGCCAACCGGACCATATTATAACGATGGCGTGCGGGTGCTAAGACATCCGCATGTTTATGCGGCGGCCAGTTGGAAGGAATAAAGATAATTTTATCCAACTTCATGGCCTCCTGGGCCATTTGGGCAACCGCCAGGTGACCGACATGAATCGGATTAAATGTCCCCCCAAAAAGACCCACGCGTCTCATGGGCGGATTTGTCCTTGTCCGTAAATACAATATTTATAGGTGGTTAATTCTTCCAGCGCCATGGGTCCGCGCGCATGCAATTTATCGGTGCTGATCCCAATTTCTGCGCCAAAACCGAATTGATATCCGTCGGTAAATCGCGTCGAAGCGTTGACATAAAGACATGCGGAATCAACAGAGTTTAAAAAACATTCCGCTTCCCTGTTATCATTGGTCACAATCGCATCCGAATGATGCGAGCCATGAACATTTATGTGATCAATAGCCTCAGCGGTATCATTAACAACTTTAACCGCTAAAATCAGATCGAGAAATTCTGTTTCCCAATCTTGAGATTTTGCAACTTTTACTTTTCTTTTGACGATCTTTCGTGTTTGCGGACAACCGCGAATCTCAACGCCGGCATTTTGAAACTCTTCAATCATCAAGGGCAAGAATTTCTCTGCGATGTTTTTATGTACGAGCATGGATTCCATGGCATTGCATACGCCCGGCTTTTGGACCTTAGCGTTAAAACAAATGTTACGTGCCATTGCCATATCCGCTTTATCGCTGACGTAAACATGGCACAACCCTTTGAAATGCTTGATGACCGGAATGCGCGATTTTTCCGTTACCAAACGAATGAGTGTCTCCCCGCCGCGCGGAATAACGACATCGATGAGTTGATCCAATTCCAACAACGTATCGACCGCTTTGCGATCAGTTGATTCAACAAGGCCAATGACCTCCGCTGGAATTTCCGTTGTTTTTAAAACACTCTTTAAGAGTTTAAAAATCGATTTGTTGGAATGAATCGCTTCGCGTCCGCCCTTTAAAATGGCGGCATTGCCGGATTTAAGACACAAACCGATGCAGTCACTGGTCACGTTCGGCCGCGATTCATAAATAATCGCAATAACTCCAATAGGGACGCGAACCTTTTTTATCAAAAGCCCATTCGGTCTTTTGAAAGTTTTCATGACTTCTCCAATGGGATCGATCAATTTTGAAGTGGCGCGTAAAGACTCGGCCATTTCTTCAATTTGCCTGTGACCCAAAGTTAAACGCTCAATCATCGGCTTGCTTAAGCCTTCTCTTTGGGCCGCGGCTAAATCCTTTGCATTCTCACGAATCAAAAAATCGCCTTGATTGACAAGCTCATCGGCCATTAAGATAAGCGCGTGATTTTTGGATTCCGTGGAGGCGCGCGCGAGTTTTAGAGACGCGGCTTTCGCTTTTTGCGCCAATTGAATCATTGTATTTTGAAGTGTCATCGTTTATCTCTCACACAAGACCAGATTATCGCAGTGAATAACTTCCTGCTTTCCTTTTTTCTCAACCGTTTTATGCAGATCTAATGTTGAATAATTCGTCAAACCGCGGGCAATTTCCTGTCCTTGTTCATCAATAATTACAACCACATCATCCACGCGAAATTGCCCATCCCAGCTAACAATGCCAGGCAGTAAAAGACTGCGACCACCTTTAAGGATGGCTTCTTTCGCTCCAGAATCGACGACGATTGTTCCCTTCGGCCTTGCGCCAAAGGAAATCCAGTGTTTGCGCGAAAGAAGTTTTTCTCCTTTTTCCACAAAAAAAGTCCCGATCTGTTCGCCTTTAAAAATGCGCAATAAAACATCCCTGATTTCTCCGCTTGTAATAATGCATGGGACATTCGCATGCGATGCAATCTTAACCGCATCAAGCTTGGCAATCATGCCCCCTTTGGAAATATCCTTCTTGCTGGTATCAAATGCGACAGCACGGATCTCTTCCGTCACTTCTTTGATCTCTTTAAAGATCTCTTTTTTCTCATCCTTCATGGTATACAAACCTTCCACGTCCGATAACATCACCAGCAAATCACCCTCGACAAGCGAGGCCACAAGCGCGGAAAGTTTATCGTTATCACCAAATTTGATTTCATCGGTTGAAATCGTATCATTTTCATTGATAATGGGGATAACACCAAAACTTAAAATGGATTGAAGCGTATGCTGGGCATTATTAAACCGATCGCGGTTTGAAAAATCATCCCACGTCAAAAGAACCTGCGCACATTTGATGGAATGCCTTCCAAATAAATCACAGTACATCCGCATTAAGAGCGCCTGACCCGTTGCCGCGCAAGCTTGCAAAGTCGCCAGATCTTTCGGGCGTTTTTTTAAACCCAGCTCGCTCATCCCCAAAACAATCGCCCCCGAGCTGACAACAATGACCTCAACGCCGTCTTTCGACAACGCGCTCATTTGATCTACGAGAGACTTTAAAATGATCTCTTGCGATTTCATTCGGTACGAGGCAACAATACCGGAACCGATCTTTACAAGGATACGCTTGATTTTTCTTTTAAACGTTCGTGACATAAAATTTCTTTAATTTTTTCAACCAATTCTTCTAAATTATTTTTCTCTAACGCGGAAATGGAAATGATATCTTCTTTAAATTTTCTCTTAAACCGCTTTAAATTTTTCCCAGAGCCCGGCAAATCCATTTTATTGGCAACAACAATCCGCTTTTTAAAAAAAAGATCACTGCTGTATTGCTCCAATTCATGATTAATGATCCTATAATCTTCCAGCGGATCCCGGTCTTCGCTGCCCGACATATCAAGCATGTGGACCAAAATTTTAGTACGCTCAGCGTGACGCAGGAAGCGGTCTCCCAGGCCGCGACCTTCATGGGCCCCTTCAATTAAACCCGGCAGATCAGCAATGATAAAATCAGAATCCTCATCGTCGCCTTGAATGAATCCCAGGATCGGCTGTTTCGTTGTAAAGGGATAATTGGCAATCTTGGATTTAACGCGTGATATGCTTGAGATAAAGGTCGATTTTCCGGCATTGGGAAAACCGATGATGCCAACATCGGCAATCAATTTGAGTTCCAGGTGAAGTATTCGATGCTCACCTTTTCCGGCGGGGATGACTTTACGATTATGATTATTCCCGCGCCCGCCCTGGCCGCCTTTCGCAACAACAACCGTTTGACCGTCGACTACAAGATCTTTGATTTGAAGCCCCGTCTCAAAATCACGGATCACTGTTCCGATGGGGACTTTTAAAATACAATCTCCGCCGTTTCGTCCCCTTTTTCCTTTACTGGAACCGTGACCGCCGCGCTCGGCTTTGTAATGCTGTTGAAACCGGAAGTCCAAAAGGGTTTGAATCTTTTTATTGACAACGGCAACAATATCGCCGCCATCGCCGCCATCGCCCCCATCCGGCCTGGGGTAACGGGTCATTTTGTCCGAATAAAAACTCTCACAACCCTTACCGCCGCCTCCTGCCTCAACGATAATCTTTGCTTCATCAACAAAAATCATATAATATTTTCTTTTTGGTTTTACTTCGAAGAGATTTTTGTGATGCTGAGGGTCGTCAGCTGTTGACGATGGCCTTTTTTCCAGAGGGAATTCTTACGGCGTCGATATTTAAAGGAAATGACCTTTTTGGCCAGGTGATGGCGAAGAACCTGGGCTGTCACATTGACTTCTTTGATAAAAGGTGTTCCGATTTTAACCTTCGTTCCATCTGAAAAAAGAAGAACTTTATCGAGATTAATCTCCGCACCTTCTTTTTCATCAAGGCGTTGAGTTTCAATGGTATCCCCTTTTGAAACACGATATTGAGCTGAACCCACTTGCACTACAGCAACCATCAGGCACTCCTTTTGTTAAACCGCTGATTTCTTCTTTTCAATTAATTTTAATCCGTCCCCGCCCATCACAGTAAGGGCAGCTTTCGAAGGAAATGGATTCAATCGTTTTTCCGGTCCGGGCCCGCGTCATTTCCACCAGCCCTAACGGCGATATTTTCATGACCTCGGATTTTTCATGATCCCTGGAAAGCTCGTCCTGCAATATCTGCAAAACCTTGCGCTTGTGACTCTCCTTCGTCATGTCGATAAAATCGATGACAATGATACCACCTAAATCTCTTAAACGCAACTGTCTGGCAATTTCGGGCGCGGCTTCACAGTTGACATGAAAAGCAGCATCTTCCGGGGACATATGCGATTTATAACGACCAGAATTGACATCCACAACTGTTAAGCCTTCTGTCGGTTGGATGACGACATACGCTCCGGTTTTTAATATCACTTTTTCATCATAAATTCGATTAAGTTCCGTCATCACATTCTTGGATTCGAATAAGGGCGTTGTCCCCCGATAAAGCTGAATCTTACTTAACATTTCCGGGCCGGCCAGCATGAGCATAAACTTCTTTAACCGCTCAAACTCCTCGGGAGAATCAACGATAAGTTTGTCGACGTCATCCGTAAATAGATCGCGGACAATACGCCAGATCAAATCGTATTCCTTATAAACAAGGGCTGGAGCTTTCTTTTGTTCCGCTGATTTTTGGATCTTCTGCCAGATATTATGCAAAAATTTTGCATCACGAAGAATCTCACGTTTGCCTTTTTGCAATGATGCTGTTCTTACGATAAATCCGGAATTCTGACCGAAATTTAATTCTTTTAAGATCTCGCGTAATCGCTGGCGCTCTTCGGACTCATCAATCCTTTTTGAAACCCCATGATGCTCATCGTATGGCATAAAAACAACAAACCGTCCCGCCAGACTGATATGAGTCGTCAGCCTCGCCCCTTTATTTCCGAACGGTTCTTTAACAACCTGAACGAGGATCTCCTCGCCATTTTTTAATGCCGGAGGTTTTGCCGACTGATGCTCTTTAGATTTATCCTTGCGATGAAGTATTTTATTAATGATCCTTTGAGGGCCCGAAAGCTCTCCCTCTAATAAGGGACTCACCGTATCTGTTAAATACAGAAATCCATTTTTCCCTTCTCCAATATCAACAAAAGCGCCGTTGATCGAACCTAAAATCGAATCCACCCGCCCTTTGTAGATATTCCCAAGAATTGAATTGTGACGATCCATTTCGATGTAAAAATCATCGAGTTTACCATCAACGATGATGGCGGCGCGCTTCTCGTCGGGCGCGACGTTAACTAAAATTTCCTTCACGGCCCATCCTTTTGTTAAATGATTATTATTGTGATACGTCTTTTTGAGCCTTATCCGCAGGGTCCAGGCCTGGAGTGATGATGTGAGGGGTCAAGAAAATCAAAAGGTCTGTTTTCGCGACAGTCGTTTCGGTCTTCTTAAAGGCATACCCCAGGACAGGAATATCACCTAAAATGGGCACTTTCTTTTTCGTGTCTGTCTTCTGATCCTTAATAAGACCTGCAATGACAACGGTCTGCCCATTCTTGATCATGACCCTTGTCGTTACAGACTCATTACTCAGACGCGGAAGTGAAGTGTTTTCGACTGTAACAAAATCTAAAATCGCCGTGACCTTCGGGGTTATATCCATGGTGACATACCCCGTATTGTTCACATGCGGTGTGACCTCAAAAATCACACCAATATCCATATAAGTCCACCCTGAAATCTGTAATTTTGCTTGTTGCTCATTATACGTATAAGTCGGTATCGGATACTGCGTCCCCACATTGATGATCGCTTTCTGGTTGTCCAATGTCGTAATGCGGGGATTCGATAAAATGTTTGTATCTGAACGTGTCTTTAAATATTCCAGTATCGACTGAAATGCTGAGAAATCAATGGTCCCATAGGAAAACAAGCTTGATGCCGCCGCCGGAAATGCAGTGGGAAGAAAACTCGAAGTCTCGCTATTTTCAAACGGAAAAACGGTTGGCCTCTTAGAGCCCGATACTGTAGCTTTCGCCGTCCAATCAATTCCCAATTTGTCTGTATTGTTTAACGTTGTTTCAATGATCTTTCCTTCAATTAAAACTTGCGGAGTTGGTTTGTCTAAAACCGGAACGATTTCGCTGATCAAATCAAGATTGGTTTGAGTATCGCGAACAATGACCGTATTTGTCCGGACATCAAAATTGACGCTCCCTCTCGATGTTTTCATTTTATCAATGGATGAGATAGCCTCCGCCGCCTTGGCGTAACTTAAAACAAATGTTTTGGTAATCAGCGGTTCCTGGTCAGACAAAAGTTGTGTATCTTCACGACGTTTCTTTAAATTCTCAATTGTTGTCACAACAATGATAGTACCGCGCCGTTCGTAACCATAACCATATGTTTCCAAGATAACTCTTAAGGCTTGCTCCCAGGGGACATTGGTTAACTGAATTGTGACCAATCCTGTCACTTCCGGCCCCGCAACAACATTAACACCGCTCTTATAGGCTAAGACCCGCAAGACATTGATGATGTCGGCCTCACGAAAATCCAAAGTCACATTTCCTGATTGCGTGTTGGAAGTCTCAACTTTCACCACATTAAGAGGTGCGGCGACATTCGTTGTCGTATCCGATGATGAAAAATTCACCAACGGGTCCAATCCCGGACTTCGAACCGTTGCTTCAGGGTTTGAAGTTAACACAGATTGACCAGAGTCCTTCGCAGCTGATAAACCAGATTCAGAACCGGGAGTCAACTGCGGAGTGTCTTTAGCAGAACTCGTTGTGACGGTCGCATCTTGAGCATAGCCCGAAGAACAGGCAATTGCTACTGCGGCAAATGCCAACATTACCTTGCGTACCATCTTATTCCTCCTTTTTAAGCTCAAGAACAAAAGTCGCTTGCTCTTTTACGAGCGTAACTTTTTTCGGTTCAATTTTTGTAATGGTGTAACCTCCCATATGGTCATCGAGTTTAAAAGTCATTCCATTGATAATCGCCATACTTTGCCCCCCCGCATCATAACTGATCCCCTCTAATGTCATGTCGGCTATCACGAAATTCGTATCATAATTGAGGATGGCCCCACCGGCTGTGACAAGACGCCAAAACGGATCACGGCGACCGTGGTCATTATAGACAAATGCTTGGTCTTGTGCAAAAACAAAAATCGCAAAAAATATTCCAGCAATAAGTAAAAAGGAGACTCTCATTTGACGTCCTTGTTTTCCGTTTTGTCCTGAATGAAAGTTTTGATTTTCATCGTTATCGTGTGACGCGTTGGATCATCAACGGACGATACCAGGTCAAAATCTATAATGCTCATAAAAATCTTGTTATTTTCCAAATCGTTAAAAAACCTTCCTATATTGTGATATCCTCCTTTTGCATTGATAAGAACGGGAAGCGAGTAATATTTTCCGTCGCTGTTACTCAATATTTCCTGCTGGGCATCTTTTAAAGGCATCATTTGGTTGATTTTGATTTGATATTGATTGGCAATATTCGAAATATGGTCCAGGATTATCGGGATTTCTTCGCGCGTTAAAATGGTGGTTCCAATGCCACGCATCTTTTCTCTATGCTGATTGATTTCTTTTTGAAACTGATCAAGGTGTGCCATATTGTCTTTTGCCTCTTTTAAGCTATGGCTCAACGTTTGAATCTGTGGTGTCAATTTTTTTATGGTATCGAATTGACGCGCCATAATCACGAAATAATCGAACAATAAAATCGCCATTAAAACAATACTTAACACATAATACCGATTCTTTTCGTTAATCCGCAGCGTCAGAACACCTACAATATGGTTGATTGCTTTCATTGTAATTTGACCGTAATAATAAAATCCGCCAGATCAACGGCCTTGATTTGTCGCCGCTGCATGGATCCCAATTCTAAGCTTTTAAGCCCTTGCATAAATTTTGAATTATTTTTTAGGTTTGATGCGAAACTGCTGACAGAGGCCATTTCGTCTTTGGATTTTGAGACCACACTGCCATCAATCAATAACACCGTTTGATTAACCGACATCTTATTGAGCCAAACACCGCGGGGTAGGGTATCGCTGATTTCGTTAAGTTTTTGTGACCATAAAATCCTCTTCTCGGTTCGAACTTTTTCAATGGATTTAATTTTTTCCTGAAGGTCTCTGAGCTCAAAGATGATAATATCGGCTTTTTGTTTTTCTGGTAAAATACGCGCCCATTGTTTTTGATTGCGTTTGTACTGAGTATATTTAGCAAACACCATCATTTGCAGGATAAAATGGATACTAAAAAGAAAAACCAAAAGCCCGCCAATTAAACCAATAAGCGCTTCTCGTGAAAAATGAAAAACGCTCGAAGCCAGGATCCTGTTTTTCTGTTTTTTTCTTAAATGTTTAGGTGTGATATTGATTTCAATCATTTTGATAAAGGGCCAGACCCAATGCCACCGTCAAACAAGTGGCGTTTTTATTAATATCTTCCTGGGACACACCCGGAAGGAGTTTTAACCCCGCGAAAGGATTCCACCTTTCGACAGGAATATCTAAATTTTTTGTAAAAATGTCATCAATCCCTTCGAGCAGAGACGACCCGCCGGTTAGAAACAATTTGGAAATTTGAATATTATATTCTGTCGCGCAGTAATCAAAGGAAAGGCGTAATTCCGAAGAAATATTAAGGAGGATATTGTCGCAGGCAGCCCTGATATCAGAAAGACGCTGTGCGGGATAATGCTTGAGCTTCTCTGCCTCCTGAGCACTGACCCCTAAAACATTGATAATCCGCCGATCCAGCTCTGCTCCACCGATAAAGATATCCCTCGTGAAGAAAGGAATATTATTTTTCAGAAGGATAAGGCTTGAAACATTTTGCCCGATATCCAAAACAGCAATGGCATCCGGTAAAGAGGATTGTCCGCTCTTTGTCAGTCCATTTCCCAAAACATGAAAAACATTGGCAATGGCAATGGCGTTCATTCCGATAAAATCACTGTCTAACCCTAAGCCCGAAAGAAGCGAAATACGCTGTTCAACAAGTTCGCGTTTGGCTGCTGCCGCAACCAGGAACATTTTATTGTCGTGCCGGTCTGTATCAAGAATGCAGCAATCCGTAAAGATTTGGTCTTTCATAAATGGAAAATATTTATCAGCTTCGATTGTAAAAGAAAGTTTGGCATCCGCCAAAGACATTTTCGGCATCTCGATATAACGGATGAGTGTCCCCTGGCCCGAAATTCCTGTGGTAGTATTCTTGCTTTGGATATCCAATTTATTAAGCAGGGCCTTCATGACCTCCGCGGGGGGCTTGCCCATCAATGGTTCCACGGCCCAATTGAGGATCTCAAAAGAATCCTTGACTGGAATAATCTCAATTAACTTGCAGGAGTAGGTCCCTATATCAAGGCCGAGATATGGTTTATGAGATTTTTTTTCAGGAAAGAGATTTCGAACGAGAGAGAAATAATTATTGAGAAGTTTTTTCATAAGACAACGTCATTGTAGCAGAATATTGTCTTTTATTGAAGGTTCATAAATAATTTCTTTTGGGTTTTTAGGAAAAGGCTTTCCCAGGGCTGAAGATTTATTTTTTTCATCTCCTGCGACATTCTCGATAATAGACGTACTGTCCGGGATTGTCCCAGACTGAGGGATTGTAGATTCTAAGGTTTGAGTTTGTATTTTTTTAAGATCATGTGTTAGGGGAGTGCTCGGAGAACTATCAATCGAGTTCCGGATAACAATATTTGCAAGAACCATCATGACCATTAGAACGACGAAAATCCCCAGCATAATTGTTGTCAAAAGTTTATTTTTCTCAAGCGACATTAAAACCCTCCCTCCTGCCAGGTGACTTTATCAACAATATCGTTGGTAAAAGCAACAAATGTTGTCATGGTCGGGAAATATGGCGGTGATTTTCCTGCGGCCACGCGATCATCATAAACAAAATTCCTTCCGTATCCGGTGGACTGTTGACCTGTCGATCCGTTAAAAGTTCCAAACGCACCATAAAACTGCGTGATAACCCCCCCTAAAAGCGTTGCGGATCCCCTTGGGCTTCCCGAGTTATAATTATCCACCGTAAAAATTCCATTACGGGCCATAACAGGGCCATGGATTTCAATATTATTAGGAGCTGCCGTTCCTATTCGAACATTGCCCCCCCAAGAAAGCATACCAAGCAAATTCGTCTTACCATCAGCATTCGGTGGAACGTAACCCGCCTGACCCGGAGTCCCCACAGCGGGAGTATACTCCGTGTATTTAATAGTGTTTGTTATCACAATATCATTTTCGCTAGAAATTGTCGCTTCCGTATCTTTCTGAACAGTTCCGGCGATACTGTTAATAGCTCCATTAACATAGATAATCGTCCCCAGTCCATCCACGCCTTTGGGTTGACCGGTATATGTTACACTGCCGCCTCCCTGAGTCTGAACGGTTGTTTGATTATTGGCAATATCAACAGTGATTGTTTTTGTAGTCGCTCCCTGGACAACCGTATAAACCGCATTATTATTTGAAACAGCCAGGCTCAATGTTGAACTACCATTAACATAAATCCCTCCCGTTAAACTTGTTCCATTATTAGCAACAAAAATTCCATTTCCCGTCGTCGTATCAGTGCCTCGTGCCTGGTTAATCAAATCCTGTTTTTGGACAGATGATGCTAAAACAATTTGCGCAACACCACGCGTGTATGTCGCATTGAATGTCGGAACATCATAAGGAGGATTGCTTGCGGCGTCGATTTGAACAGGACTACCATTGTTATAAAAACGCCCTTTGGTATTTTGTTGGGTCACCGTACTGGAAAAAGTACCGCTTGGATTCTTCGCAAACGCATATTGTTCATTGGTGTGAAGGGGCCCTGAAAAATTCGTAAAGTTGGTAAACCAAACCGTACTGCCGCTTGGCATGGTATGATGATCGGTAAAAAGAGCATATTTTGCAAAATTATCGCGTTGAACACGAACTGTAAAATCACCGGTCAAGGCAATTTTATGAGCAACGCTCGTGCCCGCCCCCGTGGCCTCGACACGATAATAATAAGGAAAATCCCAAACATCGGTCGAAACCGTTACGGGGTTGCCTTTCTTGGAAACATAAATATCAAAACGATAATTCCCACTACCAAAAGTTGTCGTGGTTCCCGTGTATTTTGCCTGAGTCCCCACTAAAACAAATTGTGCCGTACCATTGAGCTTGACATATTTGATAAGAAACCCCAAACTATCTGCCGAGTTCATATAACTCTGCGCATCATTAGCCACTGTTTGCGGATTTGTCCCATTCACGGTATTTAGCAAATTTGTATTGATAAGAGTATCAATTTGACTTAACGCCGCCTGACTTCCCCCATCGGCAATATAAAATGACTGGGTTGAGGCGCGCTCGCGGTCCGACATGGATTTTTCAGAGACGCTTCGAATAATAAAAGCACTTCCCAGGACAAGGATGATCACCACCACAAAAAGCGAGATGGCCAAGGCAACACCTTTATTATTCTGAAGTCGTAGGATACTCATAATTAATTCCTCAAATAAACATTCATTGTTGCTGATGCGCTGATACTACGCCCTGTTCCCGAGGTCTTTTGGGCGGTAATCACAAGTGTCACAACTTTCTGATCAGCGCTATTTGTGACCGTAAAACCCGTAATGTTACCGGCAATAATCGTCTGCTGAACCAGATTGCTGGCACTGTTTAAAACCTTTCTCAAAAGCTGATTACTGTTATCGATAGCATACTGCAGATACTTGTAATCGACAGTAGCGCACAGGTTGTCCGCATCCATACATGTATAACTCGTACATCCCCATGTTAAAGGCGCTCCCCAATAGGCAACATCGCCATTGGCATCAATGACACTATCACCGTTATGACAAATAACGGGTATGGAGAATTTTAGAATACTTGAGCCATTGACTCCACCGGCGCTAATCGAAACCTGCCACGTGCGATTCTTATCAAACCCTGACTCTTGAAGCTCACGTGTTATCTTTTCTAAAACCAACCTTAAATTCTGTTGCAGCTGAACAGAGGTTTCCGAATCTGCCCACGTTGACCGGCCTGCGAATAACGCGCCATAAACACCTGTCACGACGATGACAAAAATCGCAATAGCCATCATCATTTCAACAAGCGTTATGCCATATTTTTTACGAAAATTAAAATTGTTCATATTATTGAAAAAGATAACTGACGATTTCTACGGGAGAATCTATCATCCCATTTGCGTTTTTATCTTCTCCTGCATTAAGAACTCCATTAAGATTTGTATCCTCACCGATAATTCGACCACCCGGTTGCTTCCAGGAAAAACTCAATGTAAGTTTTATCAATCGGGGGTTCGTATCATCAACATAACTAACCCCCATCCCTGTTAAACCCGTTGCCGTATACGTCACATTATGATATGCGGCCTTAATTTGATTAAACGGAGTGTTTCGAATTTGTTCTAACCGTGCTTTTGTTGCATGAAGAGCCGTCGATGTATTTTTCGAAACCTCATTTAATTCCAAACATGTCAAATAACTCATAAGAATCACAACAAATGCAATAATGAAAACTGTAGCGGCAATCAGCACTTCCAAAAGAGACATCCCGGCATTATTTTGGGTTCGATGTGTCATAAGTAACCTTAATCCATAAGTATTCTCAAAATTATTCTACTTTCACCGTCCAGAAAGTCAACGTTAATATCGAATTTATTAGCTCAAATTCTCATAATCAAATCCTTACTCCCATGTACAACAGAAAGGGGGCTTAGGACAAGCCCCCTTTCCAATGAAGTCCTACAATGATGATATACGATTAAGGGGGTGTTAAAACACCACCGGTTGAAATCGTATACGTCGTCGTACCTGTTGAATTAATGGTCGAAGGCGTCGCGATAAAAGTATAACCTGTCGCACTCATCCCGCTGCAATCATAGGTATAACCTGAGAACGTGGATCCGCAATAGTTGCGGCTCATGTATGGCGGCGTTGCGTTTGTCAAGGATGTGATTTGAAGCGGATAATTCCCTGAGTTTGCCGTTGCATATGTTTCCGAAGATGTTGAAAGTGTTCTCAAGGTGCCTTGTGCTAAGGCATCGTTGGCGGACATCTTAGCTCTCAAAAGGTTCGGAATCGCAATGGCAGCCAAAAGCGCAATGATTGCAACAACAATCATGATTTCAACGAGCGTAAAACCGTGTCGATTTTTCATGTTTTTTCCTCCTTTCTGGGTCGGTATTAAGACCTTCTCTTTAACACTGCCCAGAAGTATAACAACCGAATAATGAAACCGTTTCACTTAAACCTTCTGATGACAATGTTTTATGCAAGAGCGTCTTGACCACCTACAAAATTATCGTAACATATACACCTGTTTTGTCAATCTTCCAATCAAATATTTTTCAAATAAAAAACCTATTCTTCTACTGAAGAATAGGCGCTTAAGCTAAATATTTTTCGTTGGTAACTGGCAACCCTGTACCGAAACGGCACGGGGCCCTTTAGCTTTGCGTCCTATCCTTGCGAATAGTTTGCCTTTTTCAATCGATTCAAATTACCGCTGTGAGTATAACATGAATTTTGACTGTGTCAAGGCTCACAAAAGCTTTCCAACGCAAGTCCCAAAACTACCGCCACAGAAGACGCTTGATCTTCAATGCTTTGCCGAACAATGGACGGACTGAATTGAAACCCTTTTATTGTGTTGAGAAGTGCTACCTCGCGGTTTAAGTGCTCTTTAAAAAACGACAATAAAACAGGCAGCTTTGCTGATCCTCCTGAAACATAAACTTCCTCAACAAATACCCCAAATTCGCTTTCAAAATAATCAAATGATAAATAAATCTCATTGAGAAGATTTCCAAAGATTGGTTCAATGATTTTTAATTTTTCACCATCATCGTTTTTAAGCTGGCATTTTATTTTTTCTGCTTCAATCAAATCCACATCAAGTTTTTCCTTTAAAAGATGCGTGATGCTTTCCCCTCCCAGCTGAATATCTCTCATAAAATAGGATGTATCCCCCCGGCAAATACAAATATTTGAAGTTCTCGCTCCGATATTAATGATTCCGATGGTTTTGTTTATTTTCTCAGGGTAATTCACCTGAAAAATATTATTAAGAATGAGTGTTTCAATCGTCACAATGTCCGCTTCCAATCCAACGTCTTTTAAAAGCTGGACGCGATTGGTGACGTAATCTTTCTTTGCGGCAACAAGGAGGACTTTCATATTTTTGTTATCAGGCCGCTCTTTTAAAATCATATAGTCACTGATAACATCTTTTTTTTCAAATGGAACATAACGTTCCAACTCAAAACTCATCGCTTTTTTTAAATCATCCGAGCTCATCTCGGGAAGAATAATAAAACGCACAATGACGCCATCGGGAGAAATGGCGGTATTAATCTTTTTGTGGGACAGCTTTGCATCGTTTAAGGCCCGATGCAACGCCTCCAAGGACGCTTCGGGAGTTGATCCCATAATTTTGCTATATCCAAAAGCATCAATGGAATATAAACTTTCTTGACGCGTCACTTGAATAATTTTTACAGCGAAGCTGCCAATATCAATCGCCGTAGCTGTTTCTGCATGTTTTGATGTCACTTTTTTACCAAACATATTGACTTTCTGAAGGAATTATTTCGGTTGGATCTCAAGAAATTTATTGTAATAAAATTCTGATGTTTTCTTATCGGAGAGTTTTTTATAAATTTGTGAAAGATTAAGGCAAACCTCTTGATCATTGGGTTCAAATACTAAAACTTTTCTGTAGCTATCAGCCGCCTCATTCCACCGTCCTAATTTTTGATGGATAAATCCGAGATTATAATACATATCCTTTTTCGAAGCCCCCTCTTTGATTGCCGCACGGTATTTCGCAATCGCTTTTTCATATTGACCATTGGCTGCATAATGATAGCCCTCCAGTTCCAAATCAACAGCCAATGGGTTTTTAAAACTTCCCTCCTTGGCTCCCTTTAACGTTGACTGCGCTTCCAACAACGATTCAATCATTGCTTTTTGGCGGGTTACCTGAGCCATTTTTTCTTTTGATTCAAAAAGTTCTGCTTGAAGTTCTTTATTTTTTTTCTCAAAAGATCGCAGCTTATCCTGCAAATTATTTTGCCGAACATCTTTGGCGGCGGAAACATTTTTTTCGGATTCTTTCTTACGCTTTAAGTTTGTTAATGCGACCTCAAGGTCTTTATTTTTCCTTTTAAGCGATTCAATTTCACCACCAAGTCTTTTGAGCTCGCCGGCATCAGGAGTAGCAATTTTATTGCGCTCATTTTTTTGAGCTGCAACATCGAGTTTGACCTCGGTCAATTCACTTTCCAAACGCGCTTTTTCACGCTTGAGATCCTGAGTGTCACTGGGAGTCAGCGTCTCTTTATTTTCGAGATCTTCCAATTGCCGTTGCTGCGACTCCAATTGCCGGGAATTCTCTTCGAGAGATTGATGGATATTTTCAGCCTCAGATTCGAGCTTCTTTACAAAAACATGACTTTCTGACGATGTTGTTTTATTATTCCTTTCTAAAACCCGGATGTCATTTTTTAACGTATCGATTTCATTTGTCAACGTTTGATTGTCATTGTCTTTCTGAGACAATTGGCTCTCGAGAGTTGCTTTTTCATTTTCCAGTTGACTCATGCGGTTTTTAAGATCTTCAAGGTTTTTCTCAAGCCATGGGGCATCTTGTTTTTCATTTGAAGATTGGACAGAAACATCGGCATCTTTCATTTTTACAACTTCAGGAACATTGATCGTATGCAAAGATTTCTGTAGATGGACGACCTTTTCGCGAAGCGTATTATTCTCTGAAACAAGAGTTTCATTTTTTTGCAACAGCAACGTCATTCGTTCTTTGGGCTCACCCATTGTTTTTGACCAACCATCTGTTAATTCCACTTCATGTTGACTCGGCCCCTTTGCAAAAAGATCGTCATCGCTATGACATATCAAAACCAGGGAAACGATCAAGAAAAATGAGATTCTCTTCACTTGGTCTCCTCATTGAATTTTGGGGGTCTAATATAAAATTTCTCTGTAACACTGCCAAACTTATCGGATCTTTTTTGCACCGCTTCTTGCATTTTTTTCTTTTGGTTCTTGACGCGATCAAATGACGTTGCCCAATCATCGGTTCCTTCTTGAAACAGATCCAGGCGATCCTGCTCCTTGTCGGTTAATACGATATCGCTAACAATAGTGGGAGTTACAAATATCATTAAATCCGTATCATTTAATGCCTCAACCCGTTTACGAAAAACTGCGCCTATCAAGGGGAGGTCGCCTAAAATAGGCAATTTATTAACGGCAAAGGTATCATTTTTCTTGCGCAATCCGCCGATCACCGCCGTTTCGCGATTACGCACAAGAAGATTTGTTATTGCTGAACGGCTATCAATAATGGGTTGATTATCCGGAGTAAAACCGGAACGAAAACTTTGTTTAACATCTATCAGCAGATAAATGAACTTATCTTTCGTTGTAATGTGCGGGGTCACCGACAACGTGATGCCGGCCTCTTTAAATGACGTTGAGACAACAGCGCTTGTACTTGCTGTGGAGGTTGTTTGCTGCTGATAGGGGATCTCCTCGGTTAAGTTGATCTTGGCTGGTAAATTATCCAGCGTCATGATCCGAGGATGCGCCAGGATATTGACGCGCGACTGCTGCTGCCAGGCCACAATGGTCGCGTGCAAATCTTTATCCGTCAGTAACGTCGTACCAAATTTAATAATCCCTCCGGGAGCAGCCAGGGCTCCAAAATTTTGTTCAAGAGTTCTCTTAGGGGTTCGCCCAACCATGCTGGAACCATCCGCAATGGTATCCGGCCAGGCCAGATCCCAATTGATCCCCAGCTGGTCATCCTGATTAATCACAACATCGGCCATCAACGCCTCAATCATCACCTGGGGCGTGCGATTGTCAAGCCTCTCCACGACCGTTTCAATTTTATTAATATTTTCCGGCAGATCAGTTACGATCATACTGTTCATGCGATCATTAATTGCAATTTTTCCTCGAGAGCTTAACATATTTTCAAAATTGCTTTTGGTTTCACTCGCCCTGGCGAAATTTAAAGTAATGATGCGTGTCTCCAAGGGGAGTTTTTCTTCTTCCGCGCGCAATTGATCAAGGGTCATGATGCGGATCAATTCCCCTTCCTTCTTTTCGGTCAAATTATAGGTTCGTAAAATCACTTCCAATGCCTTTTGCCAGGTCACCCCGGTTAACTGCAAGGTCACCACAGCATTGACATCCGGGCCTATGACAATATTGGCCTTTGACTTCTCGGCCAGGATGCGCAGACAATCCCGGATATCCACGTTTTCAAAATTAACCGTTAACAAATCACCTTGCAAGTCCGTCACGGTGGATGTTGAGATTGGCGCATCCGCCTCAGAGGATGGTTGCGTCGAACTGCTATCTGGTTTGGGGGCACGTAAGTCTGCCGTGAGATCAGCCTGGGAAGAAGAGGCCGAGGATCCCTCCGGATCCTTTGCCGCTGTATCAGAGGAAATGCTTTTAAGAGTTGAAGAAGGGTTTGTTAAATTTTCGGTATCCATCAAAGGAGGTTTTAACGAATAGTTTCGCTGATAAGGCGAATTGTTGGCATTTCTCTGAGATGTGGGATCCGACTGAGGTTGCGCCCAAACATCCTTGAGGGGTAAACCCCCAAAACCCAGTGCTGCCAAAATAGAAGAACCAATGACAAGATGACTCATCGATTTGATCATCATTTTAAGAGAGGATTCTTTCGGACTTTCAAAGTCATCGGGTTTCCGTTATTATCCAGGAGAACATCGGCCTTATTGATTTTCTGCAAAACAACCCCTTCGGCCAAAACAGCCCCTTGGTTATAGATCTTTTTATTAATGAGCGCGAGAGGCTTTTTTTCATCCCATAAAATGGCACTGAGAACCGCATCAAAAGTAACGGTGACTTTTTGGGGATCCGCCGGAAAAAGTTCCTGATCGGTTTTCATCTTACCACCGGAGTTGATCAATGCAACAAAAGGATCACGTTTTTTTAAGCTTTCTTTTTGCGCAAGACTTTCCAACCCCGGCCAGGAAACCAAAATGGCAATCCATCCTATAAAACAAATATTCCGCCGGCTACTCATCGCTGTCTCCTTTAGAAAAAGCACTGATTGTCAATTCAATGTCATGATCCCAGTCTGATGAAGGGTTGCTGCGAATCACAAAATCACCGATCTTCATCATCTGCGATGCTGTTTCTATCTGCTTTAGAAAATCGACAAAATCATAAAACCCACAATTGAGCTTAACCTTTACCGGTAACTCAACAAAAACACTTTTTGTAGGCTCATAAACATATTTCTTGATCGGCAAAGGCTCCAGTGACGAGAATTTTAATTTTGACTTTTCCGTAATTTCCCTGAGTGTTTCAATGATCAGATTTGTCTTCAACCGCTGGGGTAATTTTTTCCCGAGTTCGACAGCTTTCACCTGATAGCGCTCATATTCCGCCTGGAGGTTTTGAAGGTCGATGTGGCTACGGTCAACCGTAACAACTTCATTTTCTTTTTGCGTGATATTCTGCGAGGTCAGGATGAGGCGGAATACGGATGGAATGATCAAAAAACAAACACCCAAAAAAATAACGGCAACCGGAATGAGGAGCGACGCGTACCGGTAAAGCGATGCGGCCGTGGCCAGCGATAACCCCTGGGTTTTTTTTGATTTTTCGACCATTAGCGTGCTCTGGGCTCACAAATAAAATCAAAGCGCATCACATCCAATGACCCCATTGTACTTTTTGTTGCCGTATTAAGCTTAATGTCTTCAAATTCAGAAATAAAATCTTTATGATCCTGGAGGCGTTTAATGTACTCGCCAATCAGTGCAATGGCATCTTGAATTTTCGGCGCAACGGCGACACCTTTGATCAAAAGCGTCGTCTTGCCCCCAAAACCTCCCCTCAAATCATCCTGGGTCGATTCCTTTGCGCTTGACTTTTCCTGTCTTAAGGAAACCTCCGACAACCAGATTCCCTCCGGGATCATATCCGCAAGCCGGGCAAATTTCTCATACCAGAAAATTTGCCTGGAAGAAATATCTTCCATGATCGCAATCTTCCCCTTTAGAGATGTGAGTTTGATTTTAAGTTCATCCGTCCGTTTTTTATTGTTCGCGAAAGTCTCTGAGACCCCTGCAAATGTCTTAAGCTTTGCTTTTTTCTGGGAAATCTGTGATGAGAGGTATCCCCAGGAAATGAAAATAACAGCCATCCCCAGAATGGATAAAAAGAACGTTCTTTGAAGGCGGCGTTTAAAATCATCCGGCACGGACTGAAGCAAGGAAGCAGTGGTCTTCTTTTTTGAATCTTGAGAGATGAGGTTTATTTTGGGCATGTTACCTTCTGGCGATCGCGGTTCGAAGCGCACAGGGCGACGTTGGATTGGCCATGACTTTCCAGCCGATTTCATTGTTTGTGGCAACGATCTCACAATCACCGATGAAACGCCCCCTCACCTGCCAGCAGACAGCCACATGAATATTGACAATATTGGAAGCGGGAATCGAAGGCGCATCAAAAACAGCATCGATCCGGTACCGCCCGAGAATCCCATCGCTGCTTCGTGTCAGCGGCCCTCCGGAAGATGTGATGCTGTCAAAATTAGATTTTTGGCCGATGGTCTGTTCCATTTTGGCGCGCGCGATATTGATCGCGATGGAATAACTCTGGTTTAATTCATTGAGTACCATGGAATTGATGATCGAAATAACAATGCCGTTGATCATGATCACCGATATCACGATCGTCAGCAGTAATTCGAGGCTGCTAAAAGCGTTTTTTTTCATGGATGATTCCTCTCACCGCTATTTGATCATGGTTGTCATTTGCATAATGGGCATAAAGAGCGAAACAACGATCCCCCCGATGACGATCCCCAGAAATCCGATGATGACGGGCTCGATCAAACTGGTCAAACTCGTAACAGCGGCATCAACCTGATCGTCATAAAACTCCGCAATTTTTACAAGCATCTTTTCGAGCTCACCTGTTTTTTCTCCGACAGAGATCATGCGCGTGACCATCGGTGGAAACACGCCGCTTTTAATGAGTGGCGGAGCGATATTTTCACCTTCACGGACATTATTTTTCACATTGTTGACGGCAATCTCCAGAACTTTATTGCCGCATGTTTTGGAAACAATATCAAGTGACGCCAGGATCGGAACGCCGCTCTGGGTCAACGTCGCCAGCGTACGGCTGAACCGGCTGATTGAAATTTTTCGAATCAAATCGCCAAAGACCGGAAGTTTTAATTTCAAGCGGTCAATCTGTAAAGCACCCACTTCCGTTTTACTGTAATATTTAAACAGCATGATACTCGAGAAAATGCCTCCGAAGATCCAGAAAATCCCTTTGCGGACAATATCGCTAATCGCAATCAGAATTTTCGTTGGAGTAGGAAGGCCGGAACCCAATGATTCAAAGATTCCAACAAATGTCGGGACAACCTTATAAAGCAAAAATAGCGTGATCAAAAACGCCATGCACACAACAACGGTAGGATAAACCATCGCGGATTTAATTTTACGCTGCAGCTTGATCGTTTTTTCCATATAGCCGGCAATACGATCCAAAATGCTGCTAAGCAGGCCCCCGGCTTCCCCGACCTTGACCATGCTGATAAACAGAGTATCAAAAACGCGAGGATATTTGGCAAATGCCGCCGAAAGGCTGCTTCCGACTTCAATGTCATTACGAACATTGGTAATAATGTTTTTAAAGTACGGGCTTGCTATCTGCTCCTGCATCGCATCCAGGCCCTGCAGCAAAGGGATACCCGCATCGACCATGGTTGCCAGTTGCCGGGTAAAAATAACAAGTTCATCGGGCTTGACCTTTTTTGATTCAAAAGAAAAATTTTTTAACCCCCCCTCTTTGACCTCGGCAACAGAAATGATCACCAACTTACGCTTGCGCAGCTCATCGACGACCTCTGACTGCGTATCGGCGATAATTTTTCCTGAAACGGTATTGGCATCAAAATCTTTTGCAACGTATTTATACGTTGCCATAAGGGTTTTCTCCGTTTTTAAAAAATAATTTTTGGTAACGATGGGTAATCGCCTCATCGATTTCTGACTTTGTTGCGATGAATGTCGCAATTTTGCAACCGGTCAACTTTTCAATTTCCCCAATAATAACGGAATTTAACGGATTTGCCATCACGACGCTCAAGACATCCCCGACAAGATCGAGAGGAATGATGTGATGTTTTTTTGCAAGCTCCTCGGGGATGAGTTTGAGAATCTTGGGATCGATGTCGTACTTATTGACCGCGATGTAAGGAAAACCACACTGGATAATTAATGCAATCACAATATCGCGCTCGGTGGCGTAACCAAGCTTAACTAAAACCTCCCCGATAAGACCGCCTTGTGTCTTCTGCAAATCCAGGGCTTCCCTCAGCCGTTCTTGGGTGATGAGGTTACGTTTAATTAAAATCTGCCCTATCAATTGTTTTTTTGAAATTAAATCTCGGCGTGAAAACATAACTTTTGAGACCTCACGATGAATAGCATTTATGTCATCCGGTTGCGAATCGATTCGATTGTTTGATCAATCCGATATTTTAAAGTGGTATCTTTAACAGACAAAAGCATTTGAAGTGAGCTCTTGTTTCCTATTCTACCTAAAACATTGAGAATATCAAGACGCAATTTACCATGATTCACTAAAAATGCTTCGTTTAAAAGTGCGATCGCTTTTGTGTCCGCGATTTTTCCTAAAATAAAAATGGTTTTGGTCCGGACGCGTTCGTCCAAATGATTCAATGGAAGAGAAAGAAGCGTATAGACATCCCCGTGATCGATATCAAGAATAAGCTCCGTGATATTCTTGACAACATACCACTGCGAACGGCTCAAATATTCTTTAAGAATTTTTATCGTCTCTTGCGGCGTTGTATTCTTCACAATCGCCGTCAAGGCTTGACCAATAAACCGACGCCTTCGATAAGCATGAAAATAACCATTCTGTTTGAGAGTTTGTTCGTCGACCAAAGTGGATTCGATGAGCGCCCGTATGGCCGGCTTTCCCAAACGACACAGCACATCAACAAGGTCATCAACGCAACCTTCCCGATCGATTTTCAAAAGGTACTCTTCGATAATTTTGGACAGGTTCTCTTCGGATAAATTTCCACCCAGAAACGTAAAAAAACTCTCAAGTTGAGATTTTATGACCTCTGACGTCAAAGCCGCTTCTTTGAGTTTCGCGTATGTTTTACAAATCAATTCTGAGGGGTTTAAATTCATCGTGATGGAGACAACATCGGCGAGTTGCTTGATAAAAACACGGATGACAAAATCATCTTTTTCTCGGATCATTCTTACAAAGAGGCCGTCAAAAATAGGGTCTGCCATTTTTTCCTCATGGCCTTCCTGCCATAAAACGGTCAAAACTTTTATAACGTCTGAATTTAAGCCCACCTTTTCTTCCCGTGATGCTGTTGTATAAAATAAATCCCATGTTTTTAAAAGATCGTCAATAACCGCTTTTTTCCCTTGTTCTATGATGGTGCGCATGAGCAATTCGATATGAAATTCCTTTCGAAGATCCGAATATTCACGTGATGTCATTGCCGATAATTTACGCACCTGGGTTTCTATTGATAACTGGCTCAAATGGGCGGGGTTTTTAAAGTCGGGAACTGTGCGTTGAGTAGGCGCGGGACTTTCCCGCATCGCAATCGGTTGGACAAAAATATGATGAACTCCATGGGCTGCCGACAATTCTCGAGGGTTGTGTAACGGAATTTTGTTTTCCTTTAAAAGATCAATAAATGTCAATAACTCCGGTTTTTCAACTCCCCGCTCAAATGTCATACTTTCTAAATCATGTTCGAATAAAAGATTCTTTAAAGGCTCTTCCCAATTTTTCTGATTTGGCAAATCCCTCACCCTTTGACCATTAACGACAAATCGTTCGCCAAGAAATCCCAGGCTCAGCCTTAGATCCGAAGAAACGATGCCCTGCAAACAATCATAAAGGCTTTCGAACGTATTGACAATGACCGGGCTTGTTTTCGGGTAAATCGTTGATTCAATAAAAACGTTATTTAATAAGCGTATAAATTCGGGAAGCCGTTGCAGGCTTGCAAAAGATAAAAAGGGTGATGACGGGGGCTGAGAATTCAATTGAGACCTCATAGAGATAATTTTAGAACTATTAATCTGATGCCGTAACCCTTAAGACCTCTTCTAACGTTGTCAATCCGTTGGAGAATTGGCGTAACGCATCATCCCATAACGTGACCATATGATTTTTATCGATGGCATATTTCTTAATCTCATACGATGATGCTCCGGCAATGAGCATTTCACGAATATGATCATCAACCATCATAACTTCTAAAATCCCCATGCGCCCGCGATATCCCGTCTTACGGCAGTGATCACAGCCGCGACCATGATAAAAAATGGCCCCCGCAGGGGGGGTTAAATGAATATTTTTAAAAGCCTGTTCTGGAATTTTCATCGGCTCCTTGCACTGCGGGCATATTTTACGGCACAATCTCTGCGCACAGACCATCACAAGACTGGAGGCAACCAAAAATGACTCCACTCCCATATCGACCAAACGTGTTAAGGCACTCGCCGCATCATTGGTATGAAGCGTTGATAAAACCAAATGTCCGGTCAGCGATGCCTTAATGGCAATATCCGCAGTTTCCGAATCACGGATCTCACCGACCATAACCACATCCGGACTTTGACGCAAAATCGCCCTCAAGCCATTGGCAAATGTCAGGCCAATATCCTGCCGGGCCTGTATCTGAGTCAACCCTTCCACCAAATACTCAACCGGATCTTCGATCGTCACAATATTTCTATCAACACTGTTGAGCTGATTGATAACCGAATAAAGCGTTGTGGATTTCCCGCTTCCCGTTGGGCCTGTCACCAAAATCATCCCGAACGGTTTCGCGATCGCTTCTTTAAACAACGCGATTGTTTCTGGACTGAAACCGAGTCCCTCAAGTCCCGCAGAAAGACCCTGTTTATCCAAAAGCCGCATGACAATCTTTTCGCCAAAAATGGACGGAAGAAGTGAAACACGAAAATCAACTTCTTTCGAGCCCATACGCATTTTAAAACGACCATCCTGCGGAATACGATTCTCCGTAATATCCAAACCGGCCATAATTTTTATTCTGACAATAACCGCATTTTGATTGGCTTTGGGGATCTGTAAGATATCTGTTAAAGCGCCATCGATGCGATAACGGATGCGTAAATTCTCAGGGGTTGGCTCCATGTGGATATCGGATGCCCGTATCTTGACGGCTTCCTGAATGATCAAATCCACCATGCGGATGATCGGAGCCTCTTCGCTGGCTGATACCACCTTTTCGCTGATCGCCTCCGTCGACCCTTCCCCGACAATTTCAAATTCCTGCACATCAATATTTTTACTGACCTCCGAAACGCTTGCAGACTCCTTTTTTCCATAGAGTCTGTCAATCGCCAACAAAATTTCCGATTCTACCGCCATTGTCACATCGATATCGTGGCCTGTAATATTTTTCAAATCATCAATCGCGAAGATATTAAAAGGATCGGCTACGGCCACTGTAATCGCATGACCCAATTCGGAAACGGGGATAATGTGATACTGACGGGCGATGCGTTCGGGGATCAAATTTCTCAAATTGGGGTCAACCTTGTATTTGGCAAGATTAATGGGGGGAATATTGAGCTCTTTGGCATAAACAATCAGAAGCTCCTGCTCACTGATCAATCCTTTTTCAACGAGAGCTTTATCAAAAGCGATGGCCTTTATTTTTTGAAGATCAGAAACAGCGCTCAGATCTTTCCTGGTAATATTTTTCTGCGCAATGAGAGCTCCCAGGATTCTTTCTTTGAGTGTTTTTGGCATGATCTTTTTTAGTCCGAAGCCGTAACCCTTAAAACTTCTTCAAGAGATGTTAATCCAGCGACGGCCTTGCGAAGCCCGTCTTCACGCATGGAAATCATTCCGTCTTTGATCCCCTGCTCTTTAATTTTGTACTCCCCTGCCCGCTGCATAATCAGATCTTTGATTTTTGGAGTTAACATTAATACCTCGGTTATCCCGACACGACCGCTATAGCCTGATTCCTGACAGTGTTTACAACCCTTGGGTTTAAAAAGGGGGGTTTCCCGATTCAAACCCAATTTGATCAAGCCCACTTTTTGCGCAACAGCCTCCGGCACCTGATAGGCCGTTTTGCATTTTGTACAAAGCCTGCGTAAAAGCCTCTGGGCGATGATGACAATCACCGATGAACAAATCAGAAACGGTTCGACACCCATATTCATGATACGAATGATCGAACCCGCCGCTGTTGTGGTATGAAGCGAGCTTAACACCAGATGTCCGGTCAGGGCGGCCTTGACAGCAATATCCAATGTCTCAAAATCACGGATTTCTCCGATCATAATAATGTCCGGATCCTGGCGCAAGATCGAGCGCAGGGAAGAACCAAATGTCAACCCCACCTCCGGGCGAACATTGACCTGTGTGATCCCTTTCATCTGATATTCAACCGGTTCTTCAACGGTAATGATATTTTTTTCGGGGGAATCAACAAACTTTAAAATCGAATAAAGCGTTGTTGTTTTCCCGCTTCCTGTGGGGCCGCAGCTTAAAATCATCCCGTGAGGTTTTTGAGAACATTGTTTTAATGTCTCCAGAGCGCTTGGATTAAAACCAAGTTTTGAAACATCCAGCATCGCTGCGTTCTTATCTAAAATACGCAAGACAACATTTTCACCCAGCGCCGCCGGTAAAATACTCACGCGCAGGTCGACTTCCCGTTTATCTTCAAGAACAATTTTAAAACGCCCATCCTGCGGAAGACGGTGCTCGGAGATATCAAGAGTAGAAATAATCTTGATTCTAGACACGATTGGGAAATGAAACACTTTGGACATCCGGTCAACTTCACGGATAATCCCGTCAATGCGGTAACGGATCCTCAGCGTCTTTTCCATGGGCTCAATAAAAATATCGCTGGCCTTGGCTAAAATCCCCTGTTTGACGATCACATCTGTCAGGCGAATGATCGGGGCTTCTTTGGACAGATTGATAATTTCATCCGGATCGATAGCCCCCATGCCATCCCGGATAAGCTCAAGCTCCTCCGCCTGGTCCATCGATTTTATGATCTGTTCAAATTTATTCTGCGTATCCGCCCCGTAATAAGTATCAATCGCCTGGGCAATATCATTTGGCCGCGCAATGATCGGGTTGATTTCAAGGCCCGTAAGCGCCTTGACATTATCAATCGCAAAAATGTTCAAAGGATCTGCCATGGCCAGTGTCAGGCTCTGGCCAATGCGAGAAATTAAAATGACCTGGTAAGTGACGGCAATTTCTTTGGAAATCATTTTGACGATCACCGGATCGATCTTCAGGCGGGTAATATCAATGGGGGGCATCCCCAGGCCTTTGCTGAGAATCAAGGTTAAATCTTCTTGTCCCACAAGGCCCATGCGGACTAGAATTTTACTGAGCTCTCCTCCGCTTTTTTGTTGCTCGGCCAGGGCCCTCTCCAGATCTTCGGGCTTGACGATGTTTTCGCGGATGAGGATTTCTTTTAAGAGGTCTTTGAACGATTGCATCTATTTTTTGGCGTAATATTTGTTGATGCAATTACGAATATCGCTCGCTGTGCTCACAAAGGTTTGAACCGTGCAGCTTGTAATCAACTCAACATCTTCTATCGCCTGCACGTTAAGAGGGTTGGCCATGGCAATGGTCAAATTCTTGCCAATCTTATCGATGGGAATAAGGCAAAACTGCCGGCAGACTTGCTCGGAAACAGATTCAATAATAGGAGAATCAATCTCATAATTTGAAAGCGGCAAATACGGAAAACCGTACTGGCATGTCAGCGCCTGAGCAATATCGACTTCGGTGGCAAATTTTAAAGTGACCAGCACCTCCCCGATCAACCCGCCCTTTTCCTGTTGATAGGAAATCGCCATCGTCAGCTGATCATGAGTGATGACCCCGCGTTCGATGAGAAGTTCACCAAGCTGTTTATTCGTGATCTTTTTATAATGAGACATACGGATTCGTACACAAATTTAATAATGTATGCGATTTGTTCCTTGCCGGCAGGCCGCATCGAGTATTTTCGCAGATTTCGCAATCAGTTCATCGGCGGTCGTTCCATCAACCGGATTTTCGGTAACGCCTCCACTCAAGGTCAAATGCCGCCGGACATCACCCTCTTCTGAAAAAATGAATTCCACTTTCTTTCTTAAATCTTCCGCAACTTCAATGGATTGCCGTTTGTTTTTTTCAGGCAAAACCAGCGCAAAGGCGTGATCTCCAAAACGGGCGACTTTATCAACATTGCTCATACTCCCTTTGAGAATCGCCGCAACCTTGATCAACGCATTTTCAGCGACGATATTTCCAAAACTATCTTGATATTCCTTAAAATGATCAACGCTCAAGTTGACAAATGCGCAGGGCCTTTGAAAACTGATGGCCCGTTTGATCTCTTCATCCAGGCGCGTTCGAATATAAGCGCTATTATACAACCCCGTTAAATGATCGATGATCTCCAGTTTTTCGACGCGAGAAGCCAGGAGCGTGTTTTCAAGAGCAATGACAAATTGCATTGCTAAAAGGTTCATGAATTCCCGATCCGTTGTGCTAAAAACATGATGAGGGTCATCAACGCCAACAATCATCAGGCCATGATGGCCGCTGCGCGCGGCAAGAGGAATGCCCATGGCGGATTGAACATGAAACAGTTCTTTGAATTCTTTGATACCTTCTTTCAACGGGCTTTTCTCGCCAATCACAAAGATCTCTTTTGATAAAATGGCTTTTCCGATAAACCCGCGGCTCAGATCAATACGATACTGACGAATCTGGCTTAAAATCGATTCCTGGAGATAATACCCCTCGGCAACTTTGATCTCGTACTCGCCAGAGTTTTGATTCTTAAGAATGATGCAGGCCAAATTCAACTTCAAAGCAGGGATGAGGCGTGCGACTCCTTCTTTAAAAATATCGTCAGGCTTAATATTCTGAGACACTAAATTGCTGATATGCAAAAGACACGAGAGCGTTAAAATCCTTTTGTTGATTTCAATATTCACCGCTTCCGTTTTTTCGCTATAAACTCTTAATTCCTGCATGCTGTCTTTGATGTGACTTGTCATCTGATTTAAGGCCTGGCCCAGATCGCCAATTTCATCATGACGAACAATAGAAACGGTCTTATCAAAATCTCCCCCTGCAATGCGCCTGGCATCATCACGAATTTGCACAAGCGGAATGAGGATGACCTGCCTTAACCAATAAAATGCTAAAACAAGAATCACGATGGCGAATAAAACGACATAAATCAGATTTTGTCGATAGGAAAAAATGGATGCAATGCCGGGAAAAAGATACCCCAGAAGCGGTAGAAAGGAAATGATGATCAGGCCAAAAGCATAAATGAGGTTTTGTCGTAAACCAAAAGATTTTCTAGAAAATTCACGGGATTTCGATTTTGTCATGATGGATTTATCCTATTCGTAGACCCTGATTTTGTCCCGCCTTTGGCGGGACAAAATTTGGGGTAGAAAAATATTGAGCATACAAACACCAACGACGTGGCATCATTGTAACGTGCCGGATGACACATTGTCAATCGCTTCTGGGGAAATTATCCGCTAAAACATGGCCCTCCTGCGGTTCACGCTTAAAAGCAGACCCAGCATGATAACAAATGTCATAAACGATGACCGCCCGTAACTGACTAAAGGAAGCGTGATCCCGACAACCGGAAAAAGTCCCATGACCATGCCGATATTGATGATCGCCTGTAAAGCAAAAATACACGCGATAGCCCCGGCAACTGAAAAGCCAAACCGATCTTTGGTCTGCTGCGCGATGGTCAACCCCGCATCCACCAGCAGATAAAAACAAAATATCAAAAGAAGCGAACCGCAAAATCCCAACTCTTCCCCGATAACCGAAAAAATAAAATCCGTGTGTCTTTCGGGCAGGAAGTTCAACTGGTTCTGTGTGCCCATATGCCAGCCTTTTCCAAAAAGCATTCCCGAACCCACTGCAATTTTCGATTGGATAATCGTATACCCCGCCCCCAGCGGATCGAGGTTGGGATTTAAAAAAACCATCATCCTCTGCTTTTGATAAGTTTTCATCATCAACCACAAAACCGGTAACATCGCCAGGCAGGCCGCCAGGAAAGATACAATCAATCTTTTTTGTACCCCGTGAATGTAAATGATCGAAAGAAAAATGATCATGATCAAAATGGTTGTCCCTAAATCCGGCTGCTTAAAAACCAGCATCATCGGAAATATGGCCAGAAAAAACGGAACAAAAAAATCGTGAAAAGCCACACCCGCCCCCCCCTGCCAGCGTAAGGAAACCGAAGATTTATGCTGGGATAAATAACGGCTTAACACCAAAATGAGTGTCAGCTTAATCAATTCGGAAGGCTGGAAATTAAGGCTCCCTATTTCGATCCAGCGCCTGGCCCCCAGAATATAACGCCCCATCACCAAAACCAGAATGAGCATAATGATATTCATGATATAAAGTACATAGGAAATATCATAAAATTTCCGATAATCGATACGGCTTAAGACCATCATGACCAGCAGTCCGCCGACCGCAAATATCAGCTGGTCATAAAAAACACTCTGATCAACACGGGTATTCTGATAGGAGGCGCTGTGCAGGGCCATCAAACCGATGGCCATGATCACGACGGTGGCCATCCAAATACGCCGCTCAATGTCTTTGGCGATCATTATTTAACAATGTCCTGTTCTTTGAGTTTTAGAAAAATATTTTTTGTAAGTTCGCAGGCCTGATAACTCGATCCGCCATATTCCAGGAGAACTGAGAATACCACTTTTTTCTTTGTTTCCGGGCAAAACCCGACAAACCACGCATGATGAGGTTTTCCGATTGTCGACTGCGCAGTCCCCGTCTTGCCATAAATGACCAAACCCGGAATATCCAGGTTACGCGCTGTTCCGCCCTCATCCCTGACAGACTTTTCCAAACCAAGTTCAATGATCCTCAGCGTATCCTTACCCATCGCAAGTGTCGGAGAATGATCAGAACCGTTTGATTCACGGCCCTCAATCCCTTTAAGGACGTGCGGCGTAATCATACTCCCACCCCGAACAACAATCATCATCAGATTCGCCATTTGTAAGGGTGTCGTGAGAATATCGCCCTGACCGATGACCATATTTAAAATATCTCCTCCGAACCATCGTCCACCCTGGCGCGGCCGCTCGGGCATCAACCCTTTGGATTCCCGGGGCAGGTCAATATTGGTCATTTGCCCCAGGCCAAATAATTTTGCATATCGATTGATAAGATCCGGGCCCAGGATTTGCCCGACGTGAAAGAAATAAACATTACAGGAATGCGCAATGGCTTCTATCAGATCCTGATCGCCATGGGTATGAGAACAATGAAACAGCCTTCCTCCCAGCGTATAGGATCCCGCGCATATAAATGTTGTATGAGACGTGATTTTCTTTTGTTCCAGGGCCGCAATTGCAACAGGGATCTTGAACACAGAACCCGGCGGGTAAAGACCCTCGGTGACACGATTTAACAGAGGCGCTGACGTGTTGGAAAATATTTTGGAAACCTCCGGCCGCCCCTCAACGAGAATGTTAGGATTAAATGTCGGCGAACTGACCAGACTTAAAACTTCTCCGGAGTCAACATCCATCATCACAAAAGCTCCGGGGCGGCCGGCAAATACCGCTGTAGCGATTTGCTGAATACGGCTATCAATGGTCAGGGTCACATCCCGCCCTTGTGTTGAATCTTTGTATCCTAAAACCCTGACCTGTTTTCCGCGGTTGTTAACCTCAATTTGTACACCGCCGTCTTCACCCCGCAAATAATCCTCATAAAATTCTTCAACGCCTCCATAGCCCACCACATTTTGGAGATTGTATCCGTAATCCTTCATTCGCGCCATGCGAGACGAATTGACTTTTCCGACATAACCTATCACATGGGCATTGGCCTCGCCAAAAACATAAAATCTTTGGAAATTTGTTTGGACAATCAGGCCCGGAAAACGGAATTTGTTCTCTTCGAGGATAATAGCTTTTTCGCGGCCAATATCGCGGGCAACGGTCACGGGGATAAAGGGTGTGAGAAATCTCCGTTGATAAATCTTACGCAGCCGGTCAAGGCTAACGCTCGTCACTTTACTTAAAAATATAAAGAGTTCATCGTCGTCTTCCAATTCTTGAGGAATGATCGCCACATCAAACGACATTCGATTATCCGCAAGGACAATGCCGTTACGGTCGAGGATCTTCCCGCGCCGGTTATCCAACGGAATGACGCGAATGCTGTTATTGCGGCTTTGTTGATAATAACTGTTTCCGCAAATGAGCTGTACATATCCCAGCCAGAGAGCCACCAAAAGGAAGAGGGTGCTGATAATTAAACGGATAATCTTAAGACGCATAATTTTAGCCATCGAAACATGACGATGGAAACAAGTGTCGTTGCCAAAACCTCCGGGAACAAAACATAAAAGGCAATATCAACGATATCGGGGGTGTGGAAAAAAGATAGGAGCGCATAATAAACGATGACGTTCGTCATACTGATCAAGAACGCCATCAAAACCCTTAAAAAACCAAATTCGATATCATAAAAAAGATACCGGCGGCAAAGCGTGGTCGCGTAAACACAGATCAGATACGATATGATCTGCAACCCGAAGATATTGCTGCTAAAGCTGTCTTTGAGCAGACCCGCCAGGATGGCGGTAAAAATCCCGTAACGTATTCCCAGATGCAGGTCCACAAATATCACAAGCAGGATCAAGAGATTCGGATGAAACAATTGCTCAAAAAAGTTTTCAAAAACCGCTTCACAAAAAAATAAAACAACAACCAGGCCCGTAATGATTAGGATTCTTTTCAATAGGTGCATGAATTATTTCTTGATAACAAGAACCTCCTCAACGCGCGATGTTGATACCATCGGACGCACAAAACATTCCCCTGTCGGGCTATCGGAATGATGCTCTAAAATTTCCGTCACTTCTCCAATGAGCAATCCCTCGGGAATAAAACTGCTCAACTTTGAGCTCATGACCTTATCACCGATTTGGATATCGGCCTGCAAAGAAAGATAACGCATACGGCATACACCCCGCAGTGTGCCTTCGATCAATCCTTCTTCCCGTGTCCGCTCAATAACAGCCGCCACGCTAAAAGACGGATCCGTTAATAAAATGACCTTGCTATTTCTCCTGCCAACTTCCCAGATTTTTCCAATCACACTGGAAGAATTGACAACCGCCATTCCCTGTTTGATCCCGTCTTTGTATCCTTTGTCAATGATCAATGTCGTTGTCCAACTCGATGGCTCACGGCCTACCACCGTTGCCGCCACCACCGGATACCGGATGGTATGTTTAAAGTCCAGCAATGATTTCAACCGTTTGTTTTCTTGCGTGATCTGGTTATCCCATATCCCTTGCGAGCGCAATTGTTCCAATTCTTTTTTTTGCTTCATGAATTGATCATACGTGGCGTGATAATATAAAATCTTTTTTATTTCTTCAAAGGGAAACAGAACAACGCGCAGCAAGGGCGTCAATCCATCGACAAGGGTCATGCGAAGGGGTGTTGTTTGAGGCTGCTTCATAAATAAAAGCAGAATGGAAAGGAAGAGAATAAGAAGATAAGCTAAGAGTTTACGATACCGCTTGAACACAACGTATGAGGGTTATTAGAAATCGGATCTTGTGGGGACGACAATTTGCCGCCGCAAACGAGGCGACATATTGAGCGTTTGGCCTGTTCCCATGACCACCGCCGTCAAAGGATCATCAGCCACATGAACAGGCAAGCCTGTTTCTTCCGCAATCAACCGGTCGAGACCGCGTAACAACGAACCTCCTCCGGCCATGACAATCCCTCTGTCAATCAAATCTGAGGCAAGCTCAGGAGGCGTATGTTCCAGAGTAATTTTGGAGGCATCCACAATGGCTCTCACGGGTTCTTGAAGCGCTTCACGAATTTCAACCGAAGTAACTGTCACTGTTTTGGGCAAACCGGAAATCAAATCGCGTCCGCGGACATCCATGCTGAGTTCCTCTTCCAGAGGATACGCGGAACCAATGCGAATTTTGATTTCTTCTGCTGTTCTTTCCCCAATTAATAAATTGTAGGTCTTGCGAAGGAATTCAATGATCGCCTGATCCATTTCATCACCGGCAATACGAATGGACTGGGCATGGACGATGCCGCCCAGCGAGATAACAGCCAGTTCCGTTGTTCCGCCTCCGACATCAATAATCATGTTTCCGGCAGGCTCTTCGACCGGCAAACCTACCCCGACAGCGGCGGCTTTAGGTTCTTCGATAAGATCGACGGACCGGGCGCCGGCACGTTCCGCGGAATCGCGCACGGCACGTTTTTCAACAGCCGTAATTCCTGAAGGAATCGCGATGACCATGGCCGGACGGACCAGGACTCTTCTCTTGTGAACTTTATTAATGAAATAACGTAACATCGCTTCGGTAATTTCAAAGTCCGAAATAACACCGTCTTTCATGGGACGAATCGCCACAATATTTCCCGGGGTGCGCCCCAGCATTCGTTTGGCTTCTTCACCAACGGCAATGGGCCTGTTGGTATCCTTGTTAATGGCGACAACGGAAGGTTCACAGAGGACAACGCCCTCCCCTTTGACATAAACAAGGGTGGTGCATGTGCCGAGATCAATCCCGATATCGTTGGAAAAAAGGCCGAGGAAATAATTGATGAATTTTTTAAAGGTTTTACTTATTCTTTGCAGCATGCTTATGATTCCTTTTGGGTGGGCAATTTACGCAACATGATAACCAAAAAGAAAATGAGTGTCAAACGATTTTTAACTTTGAGAAAAATATACGCCAATTTTTTTAAGGTCAGAAACAAAGTCGGGGTAGGATTTTGCCGTACATTCGATATCTTTAATTCTGACACCAAGTTTTAATCCTAAAATAGCAAAGGCCATGGCCAGCCGATGATCGTGATGGGGATCTAATACGATGTTTTTACGGTAATCGGGTTGAGGGAAGAGGGTCATTGAGCCCTTGCGCTCTTTGATAACCGCCCCCACCTTTTCAAGCTCCTTGCGTAAATCGCTAATACGATTGCTTTCCTTAACCCGGGCGTGACTGATGTCCCCGAGAGTCGTTTTCCCTTTTGCAAACAGAGACAAAACGGCCATGATGGGAACAAGATCCGGACAATCCTTCAGGGAAAATGTTCCCCCTTTAAGATCATAAGGCCCCTGAAGGGATATCTGGGTGTTGGTTTTTTCAAAACCAACGCCCAGCCTTTTTAAAAACCCCATCATCGCTCCATCCGCCTGGACAAGGTCATCTTTCAAATGCCCCTTTAAAACGATTTTTGAAGGGATCAGCGCGCCGGCAGCTAATAAAAATGCCGCCAGTCCATAATCGGAAGGGATGACAAAATTCTTCAAACCTTTATATTTTTGATTTCCTTTGATAAGAAATGATTTTGGCGAAAGGGCCTGAATTTGAATGCCGGCTTTTTTTAAAATCTGCCGTGTCATCACAATGTACGTTGCGGAGACAATATTTTTACCTTTGATGATCAAACGGCTGTCACCTTCAAGCAAAGGACAGGCCATCAAAAGCGCGGAAATAAATTGAGAGCTCAGCGAGCCATCTATACGGATCTCGCCGCATTGCAAACGCCCTCCATTAATGACAATGGGAACGGTATGTTTTTTGCCCTGTCCGTAAATTTTACAACCCATGCCCTTGAGCGCTGAAATTAGGAATGCATTGGGCCGGGTTTTTAATGTCCCTTCTCCGATGACTTTGACGCGCTTTCCTCGCAGGGCCAACAAGGGCAATAAAAATCGTAAGACGGTTCCTGATTCTCCAACATTAAAAATAGCCATTCTTTTGTTTTGGGCATTCGCTTTGATCACCCGGCGATGATGATCATGTTTAATAACACAGCCCAGCTGTCGCGCGATGTTCATGGCAACAGTCGCATCATCGCAATTCGATGGATGAATAATTGTCGAGGTGTTTCCGCAGGCGGCGATGAGAAATGCACGGATGGAATAAGATTTTGAGGAAGGGAGATTAACGATCCCTTTTAAGGACTGCGGGGGAAAAACCGTAAGGATCATTGCTTGAGGACAACCGGGTCATCCTTGCTAATCTGGCGGTTTGTCAGAGGAGGGAGAAAATCGGCAACGGATAAGATGCGCTCAACACGGGCCACTTTAACATCTCCGACGTATTGCCCCGCATGATACACCGACAGAATCATGCCGGAATCAATGCCGTGTTCGCGGCCCAGGTTAAAAATCATAAAATTATTTTCTCTATTGATACTAACGACCCTGCCCTGATGCGGATCCCCGGTTGTAACAACGATCTTGTCCAAATTGATCGAAGGCGACTGTGATGTCTTATCGGTTACCGGCGGCGTTTTATCGGGATCGGGTTTTTCCGGAGTCACAACCGGCGGCGCATCGGGTGCTGGCGCAGATGGCTCCGGGGCGGCTGATGACGAATCCATGGAATTTATTTTTTGTTCGAGCTCGGCTCGAAGTTTATCGCTCGCTTGAAATTTAGTTTCGAGAGCCGTTAATTTATCCTGCGCTTCTTTTAATTTTCCTACAATCGCTTCTTTCTCTTTACCTTCTTTCGTTAGCGCATCTTTGAGTGTGGCGTTTTCGGACTTCATCTGTTCTTTGACGCTCTCCTGGAGATCCAGCTCATCAACAAGATTGTTGACCCTATCATCGGCTTCTTTCATTTTTTCTTCCAGGACAAGAGCCTGTTTCTTGGCTTCCTTGAGCTCGCTATCAATCTTGACTTTAGCGGCTTCCGTTTGCGAGAGTTTGAGTTCCAGCGATTTTCTTAAGGTGCTTTCATTGTTGTAATAAAATAACGTGATCCCCGTCAGCATCAGAAGAAGTACTGAAATAATAACAAGAAATATTGTTGATGTTTTCCCGCATCTGTTCATTCCGATATCTCCTTTTTTGATGTCCATTTATATTATAAGAGAAAGGCTATTCAAGTAAAGAGAGATTTCATAATTTTTTTTCTTTCGAGAGAGTTATCCTGACTGAAAAAATTACGCTTGAAAAGGAATTAGAAATTCAGATGGAGTCTTCGTTGAGAATTCAAAATAGCGTTTTGAAACGGGATGATGAAAACCAATCGCCTGAGCGTGAAGCGCCAGGCGCGGAAATGTGCTTTTCTTGCCATACTTTGCATCGCCCGCAATCGGGTGGCCCAGATAAGCCATATGAACTCTCAGCTGATGGGTGCGTCCTGTTTGCGGGAAAAGCGCAACCAGTGTCAGATGCTGACTACGTTTTAAAACGTGATAACCTGTTGCCGCCTCTTTGGAATCCGCAAAACTGACGGCCTTTTTCTCGCGATGACGCGGATGACGCCCCAGAGGCGCATCGACCATTCCTTCATCAAATTCAATTTGCCCTTCCACAACCGCAACATATTTTTTAAAGATCTCACGGCGCTCAAATTGTTTGGCGAGATACCGATGAGCCCTGTCATTTTTTGCAACCAGGATCAGCCCCGATGTTTCCTGATCCAGGCGATGAACGATGCCGGGGCGAAGCGGATGGCTCCCTTTTGAAAGGTTTCGGCAATAATACAAAACCGCATTGACCAGCGTCCCCGTATATTTTCCTGTCGCCGGATGAACCAGCATTCCGCTGGGCTTATTGACAACCAGAACATCATCATCCTCATAAAAAACATCAAGAGGAATATTTTCCGGCAAAAGTTCACTTCCCGGCTTTTCGTCAACCCGGGCAACAATCGTGTCTTTGAGAATCGTTTTATAATGGGATTTTTCTCCTTGACCGTTAACGGTCACCCGGCCGTCTTTGATCAGCCCTTGAACAAAAGTCCGCGATTGTTCATCGGGAAGATTTTTGACCAGAAAAACATCCAGCCGAAAATTTGTGTTAACTTCGTCGACTTTTAAAGTGTAGGTAGGCATAGGTGGAAGCGGCAAAGATGACAAGGCTGACGATCTGAAAGATGCTTAAACCAAAAATGATCTCCCTGTGATCCGCACGGAAAAATTCAACGACAAAGCGAAGCCATGAACTCAAAAGAAAATACATGATGAGGATCTGCCCGGGCCTGTGACGGCGTTCATGCAATAATCTTAAAATAACAAAGATGATGAGCAGGCCCAACGAATCATAAAGCTGTGTCGGATGGATACGCGCCTGATGAACCGGGAAAAATATTCCCCACTCCCACGGTTTTCCGTAACAGCATCCGTTAAAAAAACACCCCACCCGGCCTATCGATTGACCCAACGCAATGTAAGGGGCGATCATGTCAACCATCGGCCAGAACGGCAATCCTTTCTTTCGGATGATCATGACCGCAACAATCGTTCCAACGATAAGACCGCCCTGCCAGGCCAACCCCCCTTTTTGAAACATGATGATCTCAAAAGGGTTCTCTAAAAAATAGGGGACGTTCAATAAAATATAAAAAAGACGACAACCCGAAATCCCGCTTAACACCGTCCAAAAAACAAGATCAAGGATTGTTTCGGGATGATAACCCAATTTTTTCGCTTCCCTTTGAAGCAGCATGGAAACGATGAGGACCCCCGCGGCCAATGCGACGCCGTAGGAATAAATCGTGAAAGGACCTATTTGGAAAAGAGTGGGATGCATTTGAGTAAGATCAGCATGGTCCCGATGGTGATAGCGGAATCAGCAACATTAAAAACCGGCCAGACCCGAAAATCAATAAAATCCACAACGTGGCCGTAAAGAATGCGATCAATCAAGTTGCCGATAGCGCCCGCCAGGATGAGAGAAAAGCCCAGGATATAAACGTGATTGATCTCAGGAGCGTTGCGATAGTAGTACATGTTAAAGGCAATGAGCCCGATGGCGATGATCGGAATGATGATAAAAACGATTCCCTGATTTTTGAATAACCCGAAAGCGATTCCCGTATTGTGGACAAGAGTGAAGTGAAAAACATTTCGAATAAGTGGGATGGATTCGCCGGAGTTTAAGGTCGCAAGAAAGAAATTTTTTGTCAGCCGGTCGAGGAAAACCACACCGATAACAGTTAAAAAAACAATAAGAAAGTTGGCCTGAGATCGCCTTTGATCTCCCATTAGCGCGATTCGATTTTTTCCTGGCACTTCAAGCATGTTTCCGCATAAGGAATGGCCTTTAACCGGACTGCGGCAATGAGCTTGCGGCACTGAGAACATAATCCGAAACTGCCATTGTCAATTCTAAGCAAGGCATCGCCCACTTTTTGTAAAAGATTTCGGTCATTGGACGCCAGCCCCAAGGAAAACTCACGGTCATACATATCGGTGGCCACATCCGCCATATGAAGGGCGTGGCCCGAGCTGTCACCGGAAGAATCTTTTTGGGAGGTTGCGGCATCCGACGAGATCTGTTTGATTTCCCCCAGGATCCGTTCTTTGGATTCGATAAGAATTTTTTTGTACTGCTTTAAAGTTTTCCTGTCTAATTTTTTTGAATTGGGCATTATGAAAACTCCTTTATACTGACCACACAACGCTCACACAATTGCGGATGTTCTTTATTTTCTCCAACATGGACGCTGTAATTCCAGCAGCGTTCACATTTGATTCCATCAGCCTTTGTGACGACAATTTGTGTTTTCGGAAACTGCGGCTCGACACCGTTTGAAACCGAGCCGACCTTTTTGATATCAACCTGAGAGACAATCAAAATCGACGGCAACAGGAATTTTTTACTTTCGAGATACTGATAATCACGGCCGCTGGCGGTTTCAAAAACAACTTTCGCATCCAATGAACTTCCGATCAGCCCCGCCTGTCGTTTTTCTTCCAACGCTTTTGCCACGAAAGGCCGAAGGCCGAGCGCTGTTTGAAGATCGCTTGAGTCACTTTCCCATGCTTTATTTGTCTGCGGCCAGGTCAAAAGATGCGCGTTTTTGACCCTTGCCGTCTCCTTTGTCCTGGGCATGACCTCAAAGATTTCATCCGACGTAAAACACAATATCGGAGCCATGATTCTAACGAGAATATCCAGGGTTTTAAAGAGAACTGTCTGCGCGGCGCGTCTTTCCGGCGATTGAGCTGGGGAAGTATACAATCTGTCTTTTAGGATGTCAAGATAAATGCTCGACAAATCATCGTTACAGAACGCATAAATCCCTTTGTAGACCTTATCAAACTCATACGAAGCATATTTTTCTTCCGTTAGTTTCACGACCTGGCCCAAACGGTTAAGCACCCACCTGTCAATCTCTAAAAGTTTGTCATCAGACACACAATCTTTATCAGGATCGAAATCATAAAGATTGCTTAAAATAAACCGAACGGTATTGCGGATCTTGCGGTAGGCATCGACCAGGCGTTCTAAGATCTCTTTGGAGATGCGGATGTCATCATTGTAATCGCTGGAGGCAACCCACAGCCTCAAGATGTCCGCACCGTAATTTTTCATGATATCTTGCGGAGAAACAACATTGCCCAGAGATTTCGACATCTTGCGGCCCTGGCCATCCACGACAAAACCATGTGTTAAAACAGATCTGTACGGAGCTTTGTGTTCGATGGCAACCGCCGGGATAAGTGAGGACTGAAACCAGCCGCGATGTTGGTCGGAACCTTCCAGATAAAGGGAAATGGGAAGCTCTTCTTTCATCATCGCTTTAACAACGGCCTGATGGCTCACCCCCGAATCAAACCAGACATCCAGGATATCAAAAGTTTTTTCAAAAGAATTCTTTTTGCACGTTGGACAAACAAAGTTGGGGGGAAGAAATTCTTTAACATCTTTGATGAACCACGCATCTGTCCCTTCTTTTTGAACAGCGTCCGCAAAACGCGCAATCACCTCCGGAAATAAATAATGTTTGTCACCGCAGCCTTGACAAATAACCGCCGGAATCGGAACGCCCCAGTAACGCTGGCGCGACAGGCACCAATCCGGCCGGCCTTCGACCATCCCTAAAATTCTTTCGCGTCCGGCTTCGGGGATCCATTGAACATCTTCTTTGATAGCGTTGATCAGTTTGCCGCGCAGATTATCATGGTCGATCTTCAAAAACCATTGTTCGGTGGCGCGAAAGATGATCGGATTTTTGCAACGCCAGCAATGCGGATAAGAGTGGCTGATATTTCCCGTCAGAAAAAGAATTCCAAGTTCTTGAAGGCGATTGACAATATTGGCATTCGCTTTAAAAACATGCTGTCCGGCAAACTCCCCGCCCTTGTCGGTGAAAATACCGCGGGCACTGACCGGCATCACCACGTCCAATTTGTATTTTAAACCGGTTTCAAAATCCTCCTGTCCATGACCGGGTGCTGTATGAACTATACCAGTTCCTTCTTCCCGTGAAACATAATCAACAGTTACAACAGGGCAGTCTTTTCTTAAACTAAAAGGATGGGCATATTTTAAGCTTTCCAACATTTTTCCCTGGATATACCCTAGGATCGGAGGATGAGCACCCTTCTCTCGCCACTTAAGAGTAGGAACTAAGGAATCTTCTATGATTAAAATTCCATGTGTAGGATCATCTACAATTTTATATTTATACGCTGGATGCACAGCTACCGCTACATTCGCTATTAAGGTCCAGGGAGTCGTCGTCCAAATAAGGAGGTAAACGTCTTTTCCCTTCGGCAAATCTTTGATGGCCTCGGGATTATTCACTTTAAATTTCACATAAACCGACGGCGATGTGTGATTTTTGTATTCGACTTCCGCCTCGGCCAAAGCCGTTTCACAGCCAAAACACCAGTTGACCGGTTTAAGGCCGCGATAAACATATCCTTTTTCCGTGAGCGTTTGTAAAGACTTCAAAATCCAATATTCATAATCCTTTGTCAGGGTCAAATAAGGATTGTCCCAATCCCCTAAAACACCCAGGCGTTTGAATTGCTCTTTTTGAATCCCGACATATTTCATCGCATAATCGTGAGCCCTGCGGCGAAAATCCACGCGGTCCACTTTTGTTTTATCCAATTTTAATTCTTTAAAAAGCTGATGCTCAATGGGAAGCCCGTGGCAATCCCAGCCGGGAATATAAGGGCTATCAAACCCCTGCATTGTGCGGAATTTGACGATCATGTCTTTGAGGATTTTATTTAAGGCGTGGCCGATGTGGATATCGCCGTTGGCATACGGCGGGCCGTCATGCAGGATAAATTTTCCACGCGGCCCGCCCTTTGATTTCTCCCGGATCTGTCCGTAGAGATTTTCTTTCTCCCATTTTGCGAGCCTGGCGGGCTCTCTCTGCGCAAGATTGGCCTTCATGGCAAACTCTGTCTGAGGCAGGTTTAATGTTTTACGGTATTCCATGTTATTTGATGTATTTTCCGATGAGGATTTTGAGATTTTTTTTGATTTTTGAGGAAATGAGTTTTGGATTTGTCATCACAGCGTATTGCAACGCGCCTTCGGCGCTGAACTTCTTGAGCTTTCCAATTTTGGGGATGGCTGTTTTTAAAATCTTTTTGGCGTTATCAACGTTCTTCGCTAAATTGGCAATGACCATTTCGACCGTGACCGATTCATGCGATTCATACCAGCAATCATAGTCGGTCACGGCGGCCAGTGTCGCGTAAGAAATTTCCGCCTCGCGCGCCAGCCTGGCTTCCACCAGATTCGTCATGCCGATAATATCCATTCCCCAGCTGCGATAAAGATGGGATTCAGCTTTCGTTGAAAATTGCGGCCCTTCCATATTAAGGTAGGTGCCGCCTTTATGAACGTTCAGTTTAAGTTCTTTCGCGCTTTCATAGAGGATATCGCAAAGCTCCGGGCTCATCGGATCGGCAAAAGCGACGTGCGCTACGATCCCTCCCGAGAAAAATGTCGCGGCCCGGTTTTTGTTGGTCCGGTCGACGAACTGATCGGGGATGACAAAATCCAAAGGTTTGATGTGTTCTTTCAAACTCCCGCAGGCCGACACCGAAAGAATCGCCTGCACGCCGAGTTTTTTCATTCCAAAAATATTGGCGCGAAAATTGATCTCGGTGGGGGAAATACGATGGCCGCGGCCGTGCCGCGGCAGAAAGGCAACGTCAACTCCCGCGCAATTTCCGGTGATGAACACATCCGACGGGTTACCGAAAGGTGTTTTGATCTTAACCTCTTTAACGCCTTTGATCCCTTCCATATCGTAAAGCCCGCTGCCGCCGATGATACCGATTTTTGCCATTTGAAATTCCTTTAATTATAATTGCGCCACATTTCCTGCAGGGGCACGGCATGCCGTGCCCCTGCAGATATATAACCCTTATTCCTGTACGGGCGCACAGCCGTGCGCCCCTACGGTCATTTCTTCAACAACTGTTTCGCCCTTTTAGCCGCCGCCTGGACTGCTGCTTTAATAATTTTATTTAACTGCTGTTTTTCAAAAACATCCATTGCCGCTTGTGTTGTTCCACCTTTCGATGTTACTTTCACGCGCAGATCGGCTGGATCAATATTTTTCTTTTCCACAAGCGCAATACTCCCCGAAAATGTTCGCCGGACAAGTTTAAGGGCCAGATCTTTGCTTAATCCCAAATCCTCTGCGGCGGCAATTAAGCATTCCATAAAAAGAAAAACATAAGCCGGGCCGCTCCCCGATACCGCCGTGATCGCATTAATTGAGCCTTCCTTGACGATAACGGTTGAGCCGATATGATCAAAAATCTTTTTTGCCGAATTCAAGTCGGATGTTTTGGCAAACCGGCCCTTGCTGATCGCCGTTACACCCCTTTGAATGAGCGCCGGCAGATTGGGCATCGCGCGCACAACGCGAATATTCTTCCCCAGCCTGCGTTCGATATATCGTGTTGTGATGCCGGCGGCAATCGAAATGACGAGGGTTTTCTTTTGTAACGATGGGGCCAATTCTTTTAAGACCTCATCAAAATCCTGGGGTTTAACAGCCAGAATCATGATATCGGAAATTTCGGAAAGCTTCTTGAGATCATAAGAAGGGATTTTATAATTTTTAAGCAGATATTTCTGGCGGGAAACATCTTTTTCACAGACAGAGACAAAAAATTTCTTTAAAGAACCGACGATGATCGCCTCCCCCATGTTTCCGCCGCCAATGATACCGATCTTCGCCATTTGAAATTCCTTTAATTATAATTGCGCCACATTTCCTGCAGGGGCACGGCATGCCGTGCCCCTACCAAATTATCGAAAAATCGCCCGCCCCACACGAATCATGTTCGAACCTTCTTCGATAGCGATTTTATAATCGTTAGTCATGCCCATCGAAAGGGTATCCATCGAAATATTTTTATGGCCGGCGAAATCTTTTTTGATCCTGTCACGCAGTTCGCGTAAGCCCCGGAAACAATCGCGGATGATCTTTTCATCCTGTGTCAACGGGGCGATGGTCATTAAACCTTTAATATGAATATTCTGTAGGGGCACCCCGCCAAGGCGGGGCGCCCCTATGACATTTTCAATCAACCGTAACGCCTCATCTTCGGCCACACCAAATTTCTGTGTTTCGCCAGAAATATTAACCTGAATCAGGATGTCGACAGCCTTGTTTTGTTTCTTGGCCTCGGCATCGATCGCCTGCACCAGTTTCAGGCTATCCACCGATTCAATCACGTCAAAAATCTTTAAAGCATCCTTGACCTTGTTGGTCTGCAGATGCCCGATCATATGTTTGATAATAGGACGGCCTGCCGTTTTTAGGATTGCGAATTTTTCCTGCGCCTGCTGAACTTTATTTTCACCAATATGTGTCATGCCACAGTTGAGCGCTTCTTCGATTTGGACAACGGCGGCGAATTTCGTGACCGCGACAATCGTGATATCGGCCGGATTTCTTCCAACCCGACGGCAAACATTTGAGATCTCATCATTGATCCGGGCGATGTGCTCCTTAATCATTGCCATAAAGTATCATAAAAGAAATGAAGCGTCAATGGATGTATGGGGCAATTGAATAGTTTCCACTCTTTAGAGAAAAACGCTTAATCTTCGCCTTGCTCTGGATTGAAAGATTTGTGTTATGAGGCAGGAACGGTAGATTTACGCAGAAGGTCCACCCGTAACGAGTGGCAGAAATAGGCCAATAAAAAAGTTTTATCCGCCTTCGCAGAAGACCACCCCGCCTTGGCGGAGTGGACCCTGATGTAAATGATGTTTCAGTTGCACAATTGCCCGCCTTCGGGCTTCGGACTTCGGCGAGGTCCGCCTGACGCAGAATACGCGTCATGACATCTCACCGGAGCAGAAGATTATTTGTGACGCATTCCTCCCCGGCTTTACAGCCGGGGTCTTCGGCGGATAAATGATAGGGAATATTTTATTTCTTTTTCACCGTTTTTTGAAGATTGCCGGAGGCAGGCTGCCGCAGAGTCACATTCTCCACAGCCTTGATTTTACAATCTCCGCAGGTCTTCGTCTCTCGATTGTTGCACACACCATCGTTGTTGCAGGCGCATTTGAAGAACACCTGCGATTCGAAGGGCGCTATACTGACGCTGGCCGGAGCCGGTGATCCTTCCAGGGTACAGAGCTGGTTGACCGGCAAGGAATAAGTCTGCGTGCTCATCTGCGGATTGGTATAAACTTGAATATCATCCGACCAGTCTCTCGGCCGGGCTGAGACTTCTGTTAAAACGACGTTATCGATGTAAATATGGTATCGGGGATGGGAATTGTCGTTGGCGGAAAGTATCTTTCGTAAATAAAAATTAGGGGACGCATAAGTTTGCAGCGCGATAAAATAAACACTTATTTTTTTGGGAGTTTGCTCGATACGCTGACGTGTCAAATATACGCCTTCTCCGTTGTAAGCATAAAGCGCTTCGACCGATACAGGATGGTCAGCGACCGCGTCAAACGTGAGGATGTATCCTTTACCGGCTTGCATTGACGGAAGCGGGGTCAAGACCGTTGCCCTCCCATCCGCAGGGATCGGCAGAGTATCGAATTCGAGGCATTTGCCGTTTAGCCCAAGACCTGCACATGAAGATTTGAGGGTAACAATCCCCTGATCTTGCATATGCCATCCGGCAAGTCCGCTTTCGAAATTGAATGTTTGACGGATCTTTGGCGATGCCGTTGTATTCATGACGAATGGAATCGATGAGTAAACCGAACGAAGATCAGAGCTGGATAATTCATGCCCTGTCAAAAGCGACCATTCCGGTAGTCTATGCCATTCTCCCCGATGAGGGACGTCATCCATGTAAATTTCCGCGTAATAAGGGACATTCGGTGAAAATCCTTTGTTATGATCAAAATATCCTTCAGTCTGCGTGCTTCTTTTACGAAGGTTCGTATAGGCGTTCTTTCCGTAATTAAGAAAAATGTTGTCTTGGACATGATAGTTGGTATTGAATCCGTCGGGTCGCGCCTGGGTCATCACGTTGATGGCATACTGCTTGGTCCCGGCAACGATGTTTTCCCTGACGTCATGGCTCCAGGACTGATGAAACATGAGTCCGTCTGATCCCACATTTAAGATCGTATTTTTAAATACCCGGACACCGTTCGATCCTTCATCAAGATAGATGCCGTTCGCGCCCCAGGGATAGGCGTCATTATATAAATGTGACCATGATCCTTCCGGACGATAAGGGGTCCCGGCTATCACACGCGGGACATTGCGGACAATGTTGTGTTCGACGATAGTACCGCTGCCAAAATCTCCGTACGTATAAATGGCCCCGCCATCGATCATCTGCAGCATGACGTTTTCCACAAGATTATTGCGGACAATATTGTTCGGCCCGCTAAAGGAAATTCCGATGTATCCTAATCGATTTAGACTATTTTGTTCGATGACGCTGTTTTCCATCCACCCAGCGATAATTCCATACATCTGGTTATTCATCCAATCCATGCCTATGGTTGATTTTTGGGGTAAAAAGCGTAATTTCCCCACATCTTCAATCCGGTTATCCTTGATAGCAGTGTTCTTGCAGTGATGCGTCCAAAGGCCTATGTTGGAAGCCCGAATCGTATTATTAATAATTCTGCTTGATGTCGGATTTTCATCGGAGAGGTCAGCGTCTGACAAAAAGATGCCTTTACCGAGATTGTTTTCCAAAACGAGATTTTGAAGCGTAATATCTTGCGCATAAAGACTCATAATCCCTATTTCATAGAAATTCTTTATGGTCAAATCCTGGATGACAACCGAAGAAACCAAATTACTATAGGACGTTCCTGTAATGGTCAGGCCGACCGGCAGGACTGATGCGTCAATGCTTTGAGTATAGGCGGAAACATAGATCTTCAGTTTGCGCGTATTATTGTTATAGGTCCACTCCCCTGGCTGGTCGATCATCCAGTCTTTCCCTGAAAGAAAATACCCATAATCGTATTGGATAGGATAAGTCCCGTTTGTAAGAAACATATCAAGGTTATAACGCGACCCGTTAAATGAGGTGACGGTGCCGCTTTCCACATACCAACCATATATTCTGATGGTGATGGTGGCGCCGATCACATCCCTATTGTTGATACCGTTGTCATAATCGACAAGATAGGAACGGTTACGGTCTCCGTCATTGGTATTTTCATCAATGTAAAGAAAATCATTGTTGGGATATTGGGCTCGGGGAACAAGCTGACCGTTGACCATCAACTGGCGAGGTTCCTGACTGATACTAAATGTCTGAATCGTCCCTGGTTGAATACCGCTCAACGGAATGGACCCATCCAGGATGGGATTGACTCCCGCACCGTAAGCACCGATCGTAATAGGAAAACGCTGCGCTCCCGATTGTCTTATGGTCAGTGATTCCCGCCAGGTCCTTCCACGGGCTAAAAGGACCGTATCACCTGGAAAGAGGGCCGTGTTTTCAATTTTGGAAAGCGTCCGCCAGGCCGTTTGGGGAGAACGGCCATTATTGGTATCCTGGCCGCTAAGCGAATCCACGTAATAAGTTTTTGTTTCCCTGTCGCTCATCGTCTTGACATCGTTCGCATAGGAAGCCGGATGTTTGTTGGTGGCGGGCAAAGTGATGACAGTATCCTTAAGGTGTTCGTATAAAACCTTTTTGGCCTGTGAGCTGCTTTGCTGATCTCCCTTCGCCTCAACCAAAGCTTGAATATCATCGCCGGGGTTGACGTAGATCGTGGGTGATAGGATTCCGACTGAGGTTTTCGCCTTTGTTGTTTGAGAATTGAGGGTTTTGAGTTTTGTATGCCTGGCGGGAGAGATTAAACCCGCGAAATTCTGGTTGACAACCAGAAGCGAGACAATAAGAATTCCCATGAAAGCTGCAATAAATTTTCGCATGTGACTTCCTTTTCTAAGCAAACGCCTCAAGTTTAAAATCCACCGGTGCTGTTTTAAATTTTCGGTTTTATAATAATTCGCCCCGAACGGTCCTGGCCGCTGGCCTGCCATTCGCGAAACGTTCTTCCAAACCAGAGAATTTGAGCGCTGTTATAAATATAGTAAGTGTTTCTGTCGAAGCGGTTGTTTCCGGGCAGGTAAATATTAGGA
>OBEQ010183628.1_pt1 | contig 148324 bp, 2 predicted proteins | sample 1670901 | NCBI WGS metagenome assembly OBEQ01 (sample SAMEA104232315, study PRJEB22302) | groundwater metagenome | biome: forest; feature: aquifer; material: groundwater | place: USA | collected 2011-08-07 | depth 5.4 m
ATGATTCTTTGGGTGGAAAGCTCAGAGTCGAAGTTGGTATGAGCGGACTGGACGTAGATTAAGAGGCGTTCTATTTTTGCAGGATCATCCGGCAAAAACTGATCTTGAATTACGCCCAGCTCTTCGGGGAGTTTAAGCGAACCAATGACTGCCATCGGATCCGCTTGGCTGATCCCGTGGTGTGGATTGACACTCCCCGAGAGAGATTGGGCATAAAGGGAACGGTCGGAAATGCTGGTTAGACAGAATGATAGAAGGACAAAAAAAGCCGTGAGTTTGAGAATAGGGGTATATCGAGATTTTAGCTTATCCACCACGGAATCGCTTACCTAATACCTTTTATTTAGATTTTACAAAGTATACCCGGTGAATAGGGTTATTACAAGGAGATAATTGACATTTAACTCCTTATAAGTAAAAGACTTAGGATGTAATTTGGTGGCGATTTCACTCTTAGGCAGAGAAATGGCTAAATTAGGAGGAAATTGGGGTATTTTTAGGCAGATTCCGCCAGTTCCGCAGAGGCGCGGATTGCAGTAAAGAGCGATACCACAACGTTGGCGATCGTGGTTATATGGCCGCCCGGCAGAGCTAATTGTTCATCCGATCCGACGACAATAACTTCATACGGCAAGCGGCTGGCGCCTACGAAGATCGCATTCAATTCTTCAGCGGTTAAACGATTGTCTTTCAAGAGTCTCGTCGTCACAGCATCGGTGAGCACCTGCATGACGCCGCTTTCATTTGCGCCTCGTTCATCAGCAATGCTGTCGACAAATTGCGTTAAGGTAAAGCGAGTTTCAGCTCTCGATAAGATCAAGGCGCCGGATCTCAACGCAGATTCAAATTCCTTTTCTACTTGAACGCGCGCATCACGATCCTGCAAGTAAAGAACAACTTTGCCGTCCTTGACCTGTTTCATTTCATTCAAGAGTCTTCGAATTACACGTTTGTCCGAATTGCCAGCAAGAATCACGGTTTTCTTTTCAGCAAATGTTCCAACGTTAGTTAAACCGAGCTGCGACAAGTCAATAGAATCGGCAAAGTTAAGCAGCTGTCTTTCAATGTCAACGCCGTCTGCTCTTATTCCCCCAAGCAAGCCGGCCAGCACAGCTTCTTCCCGCTGAAGATCCTTACTTCTGAGTGCCTGCGCGAGAGTTTCGATCGTATCGGGATGAGTTGATGTATAACGCGTTTCAGATCTCAGTGTAATTTTGTCCGTTGCAAGTTCAAGATTACTGCCTTTTGCTCGGACTGGAATGACTAAAGTTCTCTTGTCCCGGAAAACTATTTTAATTTCTGTTGGATTATTTTGGTCGGGGCTTACTTCGACTCGCGCAGAAGCGATTTGACGGATATTAATGTGACTTAAAATTCGTTCTAGTTTGTCCGCAACCCTATCATCTGTATTTGTAAAAAGTCTTGGCCAGCCGCCTAAAGCGTCCCAAGCTTTAGCTCTGATCAAATTCCATTTCGCCAGAGTTTCCGTATGTTGAAAATTGCTGGTCAAATAATAATCTCGGCGCGCAGAAACCTGGTTCAAAAATTCCTTCCAAGGAACTTGGGCTGCGGCTTGCGCCGTTACAGTTTCAATTCCTGAGACTTTCAGCGCCCGGTTTTCTTCATCAACCAAAAGGCCGACCTGTCTTCCAATTCTTTGGCGAGCAAAATTATCTTCATTACCAAGTTCCGATATCTTAGCTGCAGTTTGAAGGTGTTCGATAAAGAAACGCCACTGGAGATCAACTGACTTACCTTCCCCGACGGCGGCGCTATCAATCATGTGCATAACCAAAAGGAAATCAAGAGCCCGCTGCTGGAATTCCGGCGTAAGACTGTTGAACCACACAACGAAGTCGTGAGGAACCGCTTCGCCAAAACTTATTTCAGAAAATACCGAATGAAACTGAATGAGGCCTTCTAAAAAGGCCATTTCTTCGGCGGAATACCGGTTCAACTTGTCGAATAAAAGATCATGAGCAAGTTCTGCTCCGGACGTGTAATGTTCCGGCAGATCGATTAATTTACCGTAATCGTGGAACACAACCAGATCCTCGAACATTTGCCGGAATTTCGGTTCACTTTTCTGAATGCGCTGCATCACTCGTGAAATCTCAATGACCCGATTGGTAAAATCACGGCGGGATTTTGAATCCGTCGGTTGAGCCGGTTCATCTTTTTTGCGTCTCTCCCAGAATATCGCCAGTTCCTTTCGTGCCGTTAATCTTGGATATTTAGCTTTTCCGATTTTGGAAAGCGCATCCACTAATTCCCCGATTTGTTCATAGTGTTTCCATTGATTCATATAGCGTCCGTCTCTGAGCTTCCAAGCTTCTCCGCCGCTCATCGCTTCAAGAAGCCTTAGCGGTATATATTTCGCATACTCATGAAGAACGGACGAGAAGGTATAATTGCCTTGTCTGACTTGATCTATAGAACCTCTCAATTGCAGCCGGACCCGCTGATGATGATTTTTTAAAATGTCGATTAATTCTTGGCGCTCCTGATTCGGCATTTCTTTTCCCTGATATTTCAAAACCAGCGCCGAAGCCTCAGCAATTCCAATAATTCCTAGAACCTCAGCGATTTTTGCGATGCCGCCGGGTGTAGATTCAAGGGTATGAACTTCAGCCAATAAATCCTGCGCGGCCGCTTCGAACTCGTCAGGTTTTAACTTGATAAAATCGAAATTAGTCCAGCGGTTCGTTCTGGTTTCGGCGCTGGCACCTACGGCAGCGGCAATTCCTCTGAGTGCTGCAACATGGAGTGCGGTGGGCGGAAGCTGCGGCCTGAGACCATTCATGATGCCGCGCAAAATTTCTTCATTTTCAACCCGAGTATCATAGTTAAAACTTCCGGTAAACCATTCCGCGGACCGCAACAACCCTCGTCGGTGGCCATTCCAAATATGCTGAGTCGCAGCCAATTCTATTTCGGCATCCAAATTCGCACTTGAGAGCGGACGGGTTGCTAAGGTTCGGAGAGCAGCCTTGATCGGCATCAGCTGAAGTTTATCCGGAATACCTTTAGAAGCCATATTTGTTAAAATAGCTGGAACAGAATTGCCCGCCTGACCCGCGATGCCGCTTCTGTAATAAGTATTAATTTTACCGTCTTCGCCGTGTAAAATTTCCCACTCGCTTTTAATGTCTGCAACCTGAACCATTTTATAAAGCGTGTACGCTTTCAAAACGTCGCTAACAGTTGCATGTTCAGGTGCTGACCTGAGAGCTACCGGGAGAAATCTTCCGGTTACTTCATTATTCTCGTCTCTTAACGTAAGAATTAATTCTTGAAGTTGATATAACGAAGCTCCATCACGAATCGTTCCGACACGGTCAAGGCCATGGCCCGCTCTTTCAATCCGTTCGATGCGATTCATGAATAAAGTAATTTGATCTAAAGCTTGGTTTCGAATCGCAAGCGCCGCTTGGTGCGCCCTCGGGTTTATGGCCGGATCCGGCAAAGGCGTATTGGCCCGGTTGACCAGATCGCCCAATCGAAGATTTGCAAGTTCATCACTCCGTCCGATCCATCGATCGACAACTTTACGAAGCTTCTCGATTTTCACATTCGGTTCCAGTTCTTCCCATTGCCTGAGGCGGCTGAAAAACCAAGGTTTTCGCCACGTTTGCACCTTCAAGTTTTCAAGCCGCAGAAATGCTTGTTCGAATAAAAGCGCAATCGTCACAGCGACATAATAAGGCAACCAAACAATCAATTGGACAACGAGTTGAAAGACAAGCGGAGCAGATTTAAATACATTCCAACCGTTGTTTCCGATTTGTAATATTTGTCTTTTCATGTCCGAGCCAAACAAGCCTCTGATATCTTCATATTTGGCGTCGTTTTCTGTTGGATTCAGCGTTATTTTTGTAATGAGCCCGCTCATTCTTAGAATGCTTAAGACACCAAGATAGGCGACAAGAATTAAACTCGCAGCATAGGCATTCAACCCCGCAAAATATAAAATTGGAAATAAAATAAATGAACCGCCAAGTACGCCCGAAGAAATACGGAGCGGGCCGGCCACTAAATTATAAAATAGGTAAAATCCGGATCTGAAAACTAATGCAATTAACATTTGCGGTTTTTGGAACCATGAACCGAACCAAACCAATAAGTCCCGCGCCATCGTTTTGGGACCCATCACATAGACAGCATCATTGAGTGCTTGATTGCTATCAAAGAACCAAGCGTCCATTCGGCCGTCCTGGAACAAATAACGAAGCGCCACTGCACGTTTTCGTTCATCGATAACGACTTCTTTCCAGGTTAACCCGGAACGCCATTTGCGAAGCATTCGAATGGGCTGCGACCAAGCAACGCGCATGGCGATCCCTTCGATGACTTTAGCAACTAGAATAAAAGGTAAGAAAAACAGCCGATACGGAACAATCGCCGTTTCAGCCAAAAACATCATCAACCGTTTAAACAGGTTCACGGGATTGAAATAGCCGCGCGGAAAATGAAATCGCGAAAAGCCTTCATATTCCCTTCTTAAATCGCGGAGGATTTCCACCTGGACATTGATCGGAAGGTTATGCCATTCCCGGCCGTGAAATTCCATCGCGTCTTGAATCACACCTCGGGAAGCTAATTTCTCAAACATGTCGTGAAGCACGGTATCAAGACTTCGCGCATATCTTCCTTGAAGTTTCCGGATTCCGGTTCGCCTGTTATAGGCAAGTTGAAATTCGGGCGTAATTGAAGCGTGAAGCAATTCGCGCACTTTTCTCATCTCATTAAGCGCGCCGCCGAAGACTTGATAAATTTCCTTGAATCGAGCAATGTATTCATCCCAATTTGATTCATTTAAATCATCATTGATGTATGCCCTTAATATGAGCACTCGTTCCCGGAGTGCAATGACATACGGATCATTATGGCCCCGCTGAGCTTCCGCACGTGCGAGTTCTTGTTCTCCGCGCCGGAGCGTACGAGTAAGTGTCTTTTGATAACGGATCATTTGATCGTGAAACGCGTTTTCAACAGCCTTATCTTCCAAAGTTTTATATTCCGCTTTCCCGCCGTATTGCGACAAAATAAAAGCCAGGCCTGGTCCGAAAACAAAGGAAAGAAGATAAATGGTCCAGCTGACATAACGGAAGGACGGGTCAACCTGTCCTAAGTAAGTGAGTAAAATCACAAGGCCGCCGATCAAGGGCGCAATAAAATACATCCGGTGTGTTCCAATTAAAAAATCAGCCCGGTCGCGCCGCCCCATTCCGTAAGCACGCGCGGGAACCGGCGCCACCGCCTTAATAAATGCGTTGGCTTCCATATATCTAAGCCACGCCGCCGGAATACCTTTCATAAATCCGGGTAAAGTTCGCATAATTTGTTGCGGTGTAATGGTCATGAAATTAAGCAAAATCGCGGTCGAGACAAAAAATTCACCGATCGCGCGCTCTGTCCGGCGCGTCACTTCACGCCCTACCCAGGTCGTGGATCCGAAAATTTTGAAAATCAAATGAATCGGAATGTAATAACTAAAGATATATCGAAGAGGCGTCAGCAAGAATATTTTGGCCGACAGATTGATCGCCCAGGCATCGCGCCAGCTTGCAATCCAAGATAGCCAGCGAGTATTGTAAATCACGCTCCAGATCTGATTATAAAACGCGTAGATCTGAGGTTGAAAATAGCCAAACGCATACAAAGTCACGGCCAATGTGATTCCAAAAAGAAGCGGATTTTTAATTTTGTTCCAGAATAGCGTGTACCTGAGACGACTGGGAACGCGCTCGGCTTCTTCTTTTGCCTGTTCAATCGTTAGACGGCGTGTCCTCAATTGTTTCAGCTGCTTCACAAGCAATAAACCGGTATGCGCAAGAAGGATTCCGAGTTTAAGCTGTAAAGATAAATGAATTCCAAAAAATGGGGCCACAAAAACCAAGGCGGCGAGGATCGGAATGCCCAAAGCTCCCAAATTCCAAAACGCTTTCAGAATCGGAATGACACCTGTCCTTGTATCGCCTTCTTCTTCAGCTTGAGCACTCGTGTCAGTTGTAATGGCTTCAATGCCGGGTGTAAAAATTTTGGGCAATATAATCAACCCTGCCATAACCACCAAAAGACCACCAACGCTGATGGGAACTGTTCCTAAAAAGGTTCCAGCCCCGTAAGCGAACGGCGCTAAAAATGCTTCCTTAGTGGTTAGAATTCCGGGTACAGTCGTTGCGAAAAGTCCCAAGACTAAGCTATAGAATACAAACATCAACGGACCAAAAATGCCGAGCATAATTAAAAACAGAGTGTGTTTATGGCTCTGTGCCATATGATCCCGCCGTGTGAAAGCATGCTGGACGCCCTCTTCGCGCAATCGTGTAATTTCAATGATTGCCGCCGCGCCGCGTGATTCGGCCACAATTAAGCGGATATCTCCTTCCATCCAGGAAGCCGCGCGAAGCACAAATCCCCAGAATGTTCCGGGAACGTCTTCGTTGACGCCGGTCAACGGGAAAAAGTTTCGGATTCTCGCAACCGTGTTTCGTCCGAGTAATTTCATCGAACGCTCTCCTTCGCTTCTGACTTGAAGGATTCGTTCTAAATCTCGCCGGTTAGGCTGTCTTCCCCGAAAAATGGAGGGATCGGCGCGGCGAAGCGCTTCTACAATTTTATTAATTTCGTGATAAGCCTTACCGGAAATATAAATGTCTTTTCCTTTTAGGCCTGGTGCAAAAATCGTCAGCACGGACATTCCTTCCCAGTGGTCATGGCTTCGGGCATCAATAAACACGGCTTCTTTATCAATGACGTTTTGTGGATAATCTTGGCTGTCATGTGAGATCGGGAACATGCGTCTTCGGTTTTGAAGCGTATTGCGCACCCAATCTAAACTGGATTCAGGCGGTGCTTCCGCTTGGACTTCTTCTTCCTCGCCAGTTACCGTAGCAACGACAGGTGCCGCAGCTCTGGTTTCCGGTGCCGCTGTCGGCAAAATTTGCTTCGGTGAAACTGTGGTGGCCGGCTGTTTCGCACTAGGCGGCGCTTCTCCGGCTTTCACGCGGCTTTTAGCATGAGGATTTTGAATGACCTGGGCCACAAAATCTTTCGGCTCGCCTTTGAAATCCTTCCAACGGCTCCTAATATTGTCAAAGAAAGTGGATTCGTCGAGCCATTGGGCTAGAAGCACAGCAGAAGTTTTATCGTCCAAAAGTTCAGGATGATCTTTCAAAAGCGGCATTAAATGAACGCTGCTTAAAAGTTGCATAAGCATGGAGCGATCTCCGGCTTTGGAAAGGTATCGAGGGCCGAAATCAAAATTGTCTTCTATCATCCAGACCAAAGTGTCTCTCAATGCTTGACTGCCAACTTTTAAATGAATTTCACGGATTAAACGGTCTCGTTTTTGGGGATCTTCGAAATCGCGAGAAGTATGATTAGATTGCTTCAGAGCTTCTATAATTTGAGCAACGACTGAACCAACTTCTTGACCTGAAGGAGTCGCACGCGTTTCCGCTCGAGGCTTGAGATTTTCTCTGACCAAAGCGCCGAGTTCATCGAGTTCATATGAATGCAAGGTATTCCTCTGGACCGGCGCTTGGCCAACAAGGTCTGCAATCCGATTAAAATTTGCGTGTGCTTTGTTGAGATTGGCAAACGAAATGGGCTGATGAAAATGATAGAATTCGTAAAATTCCCAACCCACGTGCCGATCGATAATTTCCTGAAACTTGTCTCTAGAAGCTTGGCCCTTGCCCAGTGGGTTTGCGACTTTGTAATGCGCATCATCATTTTCAAGGGGATGCTTGTAAAAATAAAATTGCTTGGCGAGGTCCCAGTAAACCCAAGTTTGGTTTTTACCGTAAGGCGTAGTGACTATTTCTAATTGTCTAAATGTATTTTCAACTTCACGCAGAGCTGAACCTACTTTTTGTTTTAAAACCCTTGTTCCGTATAATTGAATCATCTCATGTAGAGCTGCGGCATATTTCCGGGCATTCGGGTCTTTAAGCGTGTCAATAAGGGCTTTGTCTAACTTGGCTTTGGACACCCTCGTGCCTTTATACGATAAAAATTCTTCGATGATTCTGTTAATCTCCTCTTCGCTAGGCTGTTTAATTTCTGGCCGCTTAACTTCTATAACATCGTCTAAGAGAGTCTCGACATTCCCGATTCTGACTACTCTCGCATAGACCATTGCTGGGATACCGCTTACCTCGGCCAATGAACCATTTTGCTCGTGATACACAATTGTAACCGGACGGCTCTCTGCAATTGCGTGCTGCAACTGTTCGAGAATAACTTGCTGCCTCGCCTCTTCTTCTTGAGCTAGGCCTTCAAGAGTCGTATTGAGTTGTTCCTTCTCTGATGGGGCAACTTGCGTTCCTGCTGTTTTGATTGTTGGCGAAACAGCCGGCGAAAGCGGAACTGCGCGGGCAGGCGTTGGTGCGATTAAAGGAGTTGCGCCGGCCGGTGGCGGAGGACCGGAAATCTCGCCTTCAACTTGTCCGATTAAACGCCGAAGTTCGAGCACATCGAAACCTTGATGGCTGGCAATATCGAATCCGTCAAATTCATTCATGATGTAATGATCGGGATTGCCTTCGGAATAAATCGTAACGGACATTTTTCCCCAGGGATTCTGCTTCCCCCAAACTGCAAAAAGTTCCATGACATTGTGATTCAACATGACGTGAGCGGATTTGTTGGCTTCGGCAAAACCCGATTCGGTACGGTTTTGATAAGAAATATTCTGCTGAGCTTGTCCGGGACCCCGGCGGTTAAAACGCGCTTTTGACAGCAGCCGCTGGTTTTGACGCGTAGCACCCGGCGTGAACACGTCGTCACCATCGGTTTGATGCACAAAAGTAATCATCTTGTCCGGTTCGATCGGCAAACCGTCCGTATCGAGCAAGGGTTCGCGTGTTTCCGGATCTATTAAAATCGGACCGAAATATTGCCGCTCGCCCGTTTGGTGGACTCGAATAGGCAGCGGATCAGACCATTTTTCACCTTCATTTTTGAGATTTGCCAATTCATCACTGATCAGCTTGTAATTACCTTTCGTAGAAACGGGCACAACTTTCCAAAGTCGGTTGCGGGTTTGGTCGCGTATGTAGTCTCCTGGAAGATCGTGAATTTCCTCGCTTTCATAAACGCCTTTTTTGAAGATGCGGCCTTGATCGTCTACAAAATAACCCAGATCGCTAAATTGATTCATTTTTGTCAAAGCGTACTCTTGAAGAATTCCATTTTCGACCACTTTAAAGGATTGTCTGGCAATATCCACATCACCTACTTGTTTGTATACTCGGTAACCTGTAACCTTATCATCTTGCCCGAGAACAACATCAACATGGCGCAGGTCGGCTACCTTCTGAAGTTCAAAGAGGTCTTCATGTTCATCAATGTGGAACATTTTGTTATGAAACGACGTTACCGTTCCGTCTTGGTTGGTTTGATATTCACCGTCTTTAGCATAAATAGAAATCGCAACCAAGTCTCCGCGTTTGGGACCTGGGCCAACTTTGAAATTTCGGGATTTAAATTGTGGGTCAAGCTCGTGAAAATCGGCTGCATTTGAAATACGCCTGTCTCGAATGTTATTGTCTTCATCAATCACGTAGCGTTCCTTAAAATTGTTCATTTCATCTAAAGTCATCTTCCGCCAACGGCCGTTTTCGAGCACTTCATAATCAAGAGTTTTCAAGTTTCTACGGCCGATGATTCTGAGCTCAAACCAACCGGCCACTTGGCCTTGATCATCCCGGTGTATTTGATACGTATTCTCTTTTGCTAATTGATAACTCTTCATCATGTTGTGCGTATAACTTTCCTGGAACAGCGTCCTTTTGGCTGTCTTCTGTGAGCGAGTGAGGAAAGATAAGTTAATCGGAGGAAGTCCTAAATTTTCACGTTCCGCATTTTGAAAATACATCGTTTCGTTTTCCCGGTAAAAACCATCTTTGGTATTGAAGAGAAGCTGCTTGCCTTCGGGCCCGACTTGTCGGGTCCATTTGGCCCAAGGTGCGCGCACGTAATAAACTTTTTGGTCATCTTTGACTTGGACCGCATGGCGCGTTTGACGGTCGCGAACCGGTGTTTTGTCTTTGGCATCACGAGCTAATTTTTTATCTAAAAGAGATAACAGGTCTTTATTTTGTTGAGTTTCCTCAGCTGTAAATTTCCATTTCTGCGCCATCAAATCCGGCATCGCACCGAGACGGGCACGAATTTGGGCAATTAAATTCGTGACGCGATTGATGTCTTCATTGGCAACATCCGGCCATCCGGCGAGATAATTGTTGTAACGCTCAATCGTATTTAGAATTTCAGTCGTCATTTTTCGTTCTTCGGGACGGATTTTTTGAATTGAATTCAAGAAATCTAAAAGGGTTTTTAAGAATTTGGGATTGTTCTCGGCATAAATGCCAAATTTCTTTTTAAGTTCCGCCTCCCGTTCGGGCTTTTTCATTTTTGCCAAACGTGCCAGATCATTATTCAAAAATCCGCCGCGCTTACTTGCATCACTTCCGGCTGCGGCGGTATAAGCCTCCCGAAATGAATCGGTCCCCAAACGGTCTTGGTACGTGCGAATGGCCAGCTGCGGCCTTGCATTAATGAATTTCCCTTTTTGAACGACCGGTCTTCCAATACTCCGGAGACTTACATTGCGCGCAACCAATTGTCCTTTTGTATTGACCACCAAATCGCCGTCCAAAAGACGATCCGTATTAATGTCAGCGCCGTTTGCGATCACAATCCATTCATTCTGACTGTCTGCACCGGCATCCGTAAATTGTCCGGCGCGGGCAACAATTTGTCCTGTGCCCCGGTTGATTAAATGACCGGTTGGCGGATGAACAGCTAAAAGCCCAGGTGCGCTGTTTTGCCACCGCACGTCCGTGACTCCTTCATTAATAATCCAGCGAGGTTTATCAAGACGGCTTGAACGAGGAGTTCTGTGAACGCGCTGGACTAAAATTTGAGGTTGGCCGTCGGCGCCGAACGCAACTCGAGTTCTCGGAAGCGCAACAGGTTCAAAATTGCCGCGCGTCTGAACGATGGCATTCTTATCATCAGACATGACCTGATGTCCCTGATCATTAATTTCAACTTCGGCCACGCCGGCTTCTTCGAATGAACCCGCATCAGCCACTTTAATATCGGTAAGCTGACCGTTGACTTTTAAATATAAATCACCGTTTTTGACGCCAACATTATCGGCATTCGCAAGAAATGCTCCACCCGGCAAAATGCTCATTTCTAAAGGATTGTCTCCCGTAAATTGATCTTCGTGACCGGTTTTTCCGGCATGGAAAGAATAAACATCCGGTAAAACGCCGTACTCAAAAGCGCCGGGTGACTGTTTCGACCCTAGCGCTTCTTCCATCCCAACCGCTTTGTTATTCAGTGTCGGAATCGCATCTTGAGCCATCAGTTTTAAAATGATGTCCGCGGGCCCTCTTCTTAAATCTGTACCGTCGCGGAAGTGACCCCGAATTAATTCAACCCGGTCAACATTCGGTTGTTTCGTCCAGACCGTTTCGCCGTCTGAAGTCGTAGACCGTCGTAAATGTTCTTCGCCAAATAATTTTCCGTCATCAGTTCCCGCAAAAACTCCTTTCCAATCCGTTACGACTACATTCGCATCAAGAATGCCATCATCAACATCTGCAATTCGAATCCCGCGCAAGAAGATTTTCTGTTCATCGTCAATATAAACACCGTCTTTTGTGCCGCTCTCATCATTTTTCGTTGTTTTGAGCCGGCCGAACCGGTCGATATCGGCCATCGTCGCAACGCGAACGCCCTTTTGGAAGGCCAGGCCATTTTGGCTCGAATCTTCTTTGTAATAAAGATCGGCGCTGACCACTAATGACATGGCGAAATCAATAAAATCACGGTCTGACATATATCGTTTTTCTGCAAATTTCTTCCGGTAGCCGAAGGCCTTGAGAAATGCCTCTTTTCTGAGTTGAATCTCTTCTTTTCTTTGCTTTCTATCTTTTATCGATCTGACACTAAATAAGTCCTTCAAATCATGACGAATAGCGTTTACTTGTTCTCTGGTTAATGCCACATCGCTATCGGCTACTCGTTCGGTCAGTTGACCAAAAGGTTCTGCGCCCGGCCTTGCCATTTCGATGCCCCTCATCTTTTCGTACTTGGGACCCAGGCTGTATTGGACAGGAAAATTCTGCTCGGCAATGAATACTGTGGAATTAAAACTCGAACCAGCAAAAGCAAAACTGCCGCGGGCCACAGGGATTTCCAAACCACCGGGTTTGTTGACAATTTTTCCTCCATCATTAATCAGATCACCAATGCCGATTCGTTGGGCTCCGGCATCGCCGCTCTGCTGACCGGCAGTCAAGAGAGTGGGAATGCTGTTCGCAACGCCGGAATCTAAACTGTTTTGGATTTCGAGAACGGGAAAATCAATTTTCACATAACCTTCGCGGCCGTGATCTTCAACATTGCTTTTGAGCTGATACCGGATCATCCGGTCTGTTTTTGCATTATCCGCAACCAGTACCGTTTGGCCGTGTTCATTAACCGCACGAGTCATGCCGTCGTAGGGGTCAATGATAAATTCAACCCCGTTTTTGAGCCGAACTTTATGCTTCACTTCCCTGCGGACTTTAAACGGAAATTTCTTTCCGTTCACGACCTTATCAATGTATTCTCCTTCAAGGCCGGTCTCATCTTTTTTAACGATATGTTGATTTCGGAATGAATATTCATGTTTATCCAGGATCTTTTCATACTTTTTGACACGCGCTTTATCAGCCAGTTTTGCGCGAATCTCTCGAATCAAATTCGTTATTTCCTGGTCATTCGCAAAAGTGCGCTCGATTCCCTTAAGCGTGCGCTCGATATCTTTGAACTCAGACCTGCCCACAAAACGCATCAATTCAAAAGCTGCTGATAATTCTTGTAGAGCGGCTGATACAGTTTCGCGATTTCCGGTTAAATCAACAAAAGTACGAACGGTATTGCGAAAATGCGGAACATCATCAGACTCGGTGTGAAGTTTTGGTTCAACTCCTTCTTTTTCCGGTTCCAAAATCCGTATGCCGTTCAATGCATGAAGCGCTGTGGCAGCATTCAGACTTTCCAACCTCCGGCGCAAATACTCATGCTGAATACGACCCATGTGATCGATGCTGCCTAAGGCGCGAATTAAATTTGGAAGAGCATTGGTTTGCTCATCCACATTTTCAGCGCGTTCAAAAGCTGATATGGCGGCGAGCACTTCATCGGGAATGTTGTGATTTTGGTTTACTTCAGCGTATAAATCTCCTGTTTTCATAAGAAAGCGATTATTCGGATCATCCACGTCAACCAGATGTTCGTCTAATTCCAGTTCTACTTCTTGAAGCCGGCGGAGATGTCTTCGAATATTTTCAATTCTTTCACGGATGTTGCGACTCAGATTTCTTTGAAGTTCAATGTTTTTCAATAGATAATTGATTTTTTCCACGTTTAGCACATCAATAAAACTCAAAGACGCTAGTGTTGCTTCAAGCGCTGCAACTTCGCGTACGCGTTCAGGGATAAAAGCGATTGCAGCCAAATTGGCGAACGGACGTAATTGAGCCATCGCTGACTTAAGTCTTATATACTCATCTCTTTTAAGGTTCGCTGTATTAGCTCCAGGATTGAGATCAAACTGGTCGTCTGCGGCCTGATCCTGAATTCCGGGCCAACGCGGAAGCGCCGCGACCGAAATATCCTGAAATGAAATAATTTCGCCTTCTTCTCCTTCGACTCGAGGAACATGCCGGCTAAATTCAACCATGAAGTCATAATCCCGATTGTCAATGAGATGTCCGGCCGCGTCTGTCTGTGATTCAAACGGCTGTCCCAAAACTTCATGTCCTTCGGGAACGGTGCCGGCCCTGGCTTTTGCAACCGCTCGTTTGCGGCGGGCGTCATGGAAAACACTCATGTATACAATGTTTAAGCGAGAGCGATTTCTCAGCCATTCATAAAAATTCTGATATCCGCCGGGCTTTTTAAGATGCGCTTTTTGAAGTGTGTAATAATTATTTCTGAAATAATAAGAAGCGCTGTCGAAACCAAATTCTTCAAGAAAACCATACAGAAAAGCCATTTGATAAGGTCTGTCCGCTTGACCGTCCGAACCGCCAATGCCTGAAATTTTGTCGCGTTTCACACGCTCACCCGTTTCGGCGTCAATTAAGAATTCTTTTCTTAAATTCGTAAAGAAATTGAGCGCGTCCGAATAGACTTCCGTGGGATCATTGCCCAATGAATTCCAAAGCTGAAGGGATGCGTCATTTTGAGAAAACCCTTTTTGTCCCAAAGCTAATTGCTCGGCCATCATTTCATCTTCGGGAAATGTATGGGGCTGAACTCCGAGCGTATCACGTCCGATTTTTAATAGAGAAGTGATCGTCAATTGAGCCATGCCCAAATTGAGGATGAACAAGATATAGGCAGCAATGGCGCCGAAGAACGGAACCGTAGCGTACGCGTTGACAGCGCCAAAGAAAAACAGGAGAGAAATAGAACCCATAATGCCGTTTAAGACGAACATAAAAGCAGATTCTTTGAGATGGTTTCCGACAGATAAAAAATAATTATCATTTAATTCTTGGAGAAATTCTTTCGCAAACTTAGATTCAATCTTTAAACCTTCGATTTCAACCCGGTCTCGTAAGAGCCAAGCTAAACTTCCCCGCCGGAGAATTAAGACCGCCATAAGGGCAGGCCCGATCAGAGCGCCGTACCAACCCAATAACGCGTAAAAAATCAGACCGGAAATACCTAAGATGCCGAAGTAATAGCCCGGGTGCTTATGACCGGCTGCCGCAAACCAAGTCACTAAATCAAAGGAGAACTTTCTGCTCAAACGCCAGAGGCGCTGTAAAATGAGGCTGATAAAATAAATCATCAAAACTTGGCTGGAACCAGACAGCAATCCCGCCGCAAAGGTTCCGAGGGTCGGCTGAAGAAATAAATTTCCGGACCAAATTAAGGAATATAAAATCCAAACTAAGGTCGGTAAATAATTCCAGACAAATCCGGCAAATCCCATTCCTAAACTCGTACCGTTTTCTAATAATCGGGCTCCTAAACTTTTCGGTGGGACACCCGCTCGTATTACGGGCACTCCAAGAAAACGGACTCTCAAATAAGCCCTCAAGAGCATTCCGAATGAGTAGTTTTCTTTGAAGGTCACTAATTCCTGCAGATATTCTTTTTCATTCTGTATCTGATCCATGTCCTGGTTCAGTTTTTCAATGTCCCGCTCAAGCTGACGCAGCCGAGCTTCGGTAGCAGCGTTCGTTTTTATGAATGGAAAATAGCGCGTTGGGGAAGGTTTATGATGAACCACAAGAGCTTCGAAAAGAGCCCGCTGGCTTTCGTTGCTTTCACGCATATTTTCCATTTTTTCGTAAATTGCTGATTTCCGGCCCGCAAGTAAAAACAAACCAGAAGAGACCAACAGCCGAAAACCCCGCACATAAACTTTTCCGATGTCCTGAGGCGGCTCTTTAAATAGCCGACCCGAGGCAACCCCTTTTAATGTCAGCAATTCTTTTGACTTGTCCAAAATCTGGCGCCTGGTGGTTTGATTGGAAACGAAATTCTTAAATCCGACCCATAAGACGTAGAACGTCATTAAAGGAAGAGCCAATACGACCATTAAGGCGGTTGAAAGAACAATCATGAACAAACCAAATACGCCTTGAGCAATAAGATTCGGCAATTCCTCAACATGCTTTCTGCCGTCTTTATCCGTCGCGACAATTTTTCTCGGATTTTCGGCATCCAGTTCAATTTTCAACGCTTCAGGATTACTTAGAATATGGAGATCGCTTTCTGAAAAGGCATGCATCAATTTATTGACAAAGAAAATATCGCTTTCCTGAACGTTGTAACGAAGCATTGCCGGCGCTAAGTTTGCACCGCGATACCTGGGATTCTTAAGAAATTCAGCGGTTTTGACATAGACGGCGTATTGAGGACCGGCTTGTTTTAATACGGGAATTAATTTTTCCAGAACGATGTAATCTACTTTTCCCTGTTCCATCGCCTGAATTTCACCCACCATGGCCCGTTGATCGACGCCGTCTTTGGCTTCTTTAATGTCTTTCTTCTTCATCCGTTCAAGCAAATTTTGTTGATGCTCGTGGTCAATGTTCATTAAATTTAAAACGTTAATGCTCTTGTTGATTTCCAAGCGATTCGGGCGAAGCTGAGCATTCAAACCAAAGAAAGCGAACAAATCGAATTTGTTGAATTTGAACACATCCACGACCATCGTGTGAAAACGGTACTGATAACCAAATTCGATATCAAATACGTCATTGATCCGGTCGGAGAGTTCCTTGGGTGATAAATTAATGTCTCTGGAACGTAAAAGTTCAGAGGCGTGCAAAACATTCACATTGGAAGGCGCCACAAAACCTGATCTCAGAATTGCATCGCCATAGACGGCTTTCAGGAGCGCTTCTAATTTCTGGTTGTCTTCATATCGAAGCATTGCAATTCTCGGAAAGTCTTCAGTCAGCTTTTTGCGAACCTGACTGATCTTGCTTGCATATTTTTCATCCATTTTATCTTTGGTCACATGCCAATATTCAGCCCGGCGAACTTGATCGATCAAAATACTCGGATGGACTCTCTTTTTCTGATAAATGAAATTCATCTCGAGAACGTCAAGGTCGTCCATTTCATAAACTGTTTTGCCGTCTTTTTCGACCTTGTTGCCGCGTAAATAACCATTGGCAAGCTCTTCTTGAAATGCTTCGCTTAGGATTTCTTTGATCTTTTGATGTGTTTCGGGATAGATAGAATCAGTCGGTCTTGATGCCATAAAGCGCTCGAAAGGAGTCCGTGTATCATCGCCTGCTGCCGGAGGATAAGCAGCAATCATATATTCCCGGAAGTCTGCAAAGTCTTCGAATCTAATCTTCAAGCGATTCTCAATGCGTTCGATCTGCCCTGTTTTGGGGTCCGTCATTTCTTCCGGCTGCGGATAGAACGGCGCTGATTCTTCAAAAATAATATCGTCGTAGGTACGGACAAATCCGGATTCCAATTTGCTCATGTAAAAGAATAAAAATGTTTCGTTAAAATAACTTTCTTGGACCCTTTTTTCAGGACTATGCTCGACGTCAAATATATATTGCCCGGCAATACCAATTTTTTTAGTCGATAGAAAACCGTAGTTCTGTTTGGTCTTGAGATTAAAGGGGTCTGAGACAACAATTCGGGCCCGGACTAAGTTAGAAAGTTTTGATAAATTAGTTGGTTTTCCGCTGCGGGTGAATTCGATTACATCTTCAAGATCTTTCAGGTGGGAGTTCATTTCTGCGATACGTTTATTATCGAGATCACTTCTGTCGGCTTCCGGGACTTTTTGAGCTTCCTGAAGTTTTTGTTCTAAATCCCGGTGAGCGATCGACAGTAATTCCGGCTGGTGAAGCGCGATATTCATCATTTCCCGGAGTGTCGTAGCTTCATCAACTTGCTGCAGAAACGTGAGAGCTCGGGTGAGCCCCACGGATTGCTCCAAACTCTCCATGCTCATGTTTTCTGAGGTCAGCTTCACGGCCGTCTCTTTCTGGCCGAATTCTCCTAAAATAGGCAGAACACCTGCGCGGATCATTTGAAGCGCGATGGCCTCCGCTTGTTCATCAATTGGAATATCAGAAAGACGCCGGTACGTACCGGATTCCCGAATCGCATCTTTGGCATAACGGCGGTACATTAACAACCGGTCTATAAAAGCAAGATCCCAACCGTCCCAGTGTATTTTTTCAACGTACGCCTCAATTTTGGACATGTCTTGGGGGCTTAAACTTTTAGATTTAACTTCATTAATTGTCGCGGTCACTTGGGCTTTGGTTTGTATGTGCTTAATCCAAATCGGAAAATCAGCGTCAACGACATCCGCAATCTTGGCTAAAGTTTCACGGACCGCTTCTTCATCATTTGGTTTGCTCCACAATCTGCCCAATACCTCTTTGAGCGCTTTAACATCCGCCGGCTCTTCGCTGATTCCGTCAAGAAGACGGGTTGCGAACCAATCTACAAATTCATCGGTTTTGTATTTTTCTTGAAATTCCTCCGACATCGGCGATACCTGTTTGAGATTTTTCAATAACTGCGGGCTAATGACTTTAATTGATTTCATAAGTCCGTTCTTTTGTAAGTTGTCGATAATCTCTTTCACTTCTTCCGGAATATCATCTTTTAAAGTTCCATTGAGCGAAAAGACTTCATAGAGATGGTCGTAAAAACGAAAGATTCTGAAACGCTGCTTGGCCATAATTTTTGTCGTGTCGTGCAAAATTGGTTTATAGCGGATCAGATTGCCAAGCCAGTCGAGTTCAATGCCTGCGTTTTTCTCTGTCACATACGCCCGGAGCTGATCAATAATGCTTTTTTCAAACTTAAGATTCAAATCTTTCAAAACTTTATCAATCGCCGGAAGGACTTGATCGGCTTTTAATTTGTTTTGGTCAAGGTCTTGCCTGATTTGACTTAATTGGTCAGACAATGCTTTGGCTTTGGGCGCTATTTCACCTTCCGGAAATGCATTTCTTAAACGGACGCCCGGAATCGGCAGGTCGTTTTCAAATTCGATTTGTTGGCCGGGTTCTAAGCCATATTGAAAGGAATTCTTAGCAAAGTATCGAGCCAACCGGTCGCGCTGAATAGTCATATTCTGAAACTCGACAGAACCGGGACGGAACATTCCCAAATGAAATAATTTGACGCCTTCGTGCGGCGATTTGCCCGCTGCATCCGGCGCATCTTGCGCAAACCAATTAAGAACTTTCACTTGAAGGCCGGCAATTTCGTCCTCAATAACAGCTTGGGCTTCGTCCATCCGCTGTGTCAGCATCTGATAATTTTTATCGATCTTAATTTCTTGATCCGTCTTTTTCTCGCTGATCAAACGGCTTTTATATTGACTCTGGTTTTTAGCGCGGCTTTCATAAGCACGTCTCATGACATTAAAACGGCCCCTCAGGAGTTCATTGTCATGTTTCATCTGAGCCGCTCGGCCCTGCCATTCGACAAATTTCTTTTCATTATCGTTGGCATAATTGCGGTTTCGTTCCCGTATTTTTTTCATTTCGGTTTTGAGAATTTGGGGATAAATCGTTTTTGCCTGTTCCGCCAAAACTTCTTCCAATTTGTCCTGTTCAAACTTCATTTTCGCGTAATTCCAATTTTCTGCTTTGCCGCGTCTGAAAATTTCAGTTAACTCGCGAATCCGGATTTGATCCAAGTAACCATAAAGTGATTCGACGGATTCAACCAAGGTTGTGTAGTTATACTCACTCGCGGTCACATCAGTATCAGCTAAAACTTTATCAATTCCCTTTTCTACCAAATTGATAAAACGGTCTTCAACACGGTCAAAAGCCGTACTCAAAGCAAGCACGATCTCGACATATTTTTGAGTATCGGCGCCGTGTTTTTTCAAAATTGGGTCTTGATTGACAATCGGTTGGGTCGTAAACGGTATGTACATCCAGTTAAACGGCAAATTCAAGATGGAGTCGGCAATTTCCTGGACTGATTTGCCTGACATTTCACCCACTAAGTTAGACCCGAACGGAATTTCTCCGGTCAAGCGCATCCAGATACGGGTCATGACAGGACCGAAATCCTTGTCGCGCTGGAACAAATACAGGTAATTGGCCATGTGATAATTGAAGAACCGGCCCTGTCCGTAATAGCCGGCAATATCAATAAATCCGGCAATCGTAAACCATTCGCCGAGTAATTTCTCGATCTCTTCAAATGATTTTCCGTCTTCTCTCCAGCTCGCGATCAAACCGCTCACTTGCGCTTCCGTCAATCGCGGAATCTGAAGCGAAATTTCCCGGAAAATACGGTCACGTTCCTTTTCATCTAACTCATTTAACGGCTTTTCTCCCCGCAGTGCCCGCTCGCGATTAATACGGCCGATCACGTGTTTAGAGCTTTTAATTTTAATGACCATCTGTTCTTGAAGTGAAAGACCATAGGCACGTACGCGCATGGAATCGGTAATTTCTTTTCGGACGAAATTTTGAATAAATAAATCTTCCGCATCTTTTTTAAGTTCAGAAATACTTTTCCAGAATGAACTCATCATTTCATTCATCTTTATCGTTGCGAGCTCGGCATCCGTTATTTTCGGATTATCTAACTTCGCTTTTGCAGCTGCTCTTTCAGTATTCAGATAAGATTCCAAATACGCCGCATAGAGGCGCGCAAAATCAATTTCATCGATGTCAGAAGCTTTTGTATCCGGAGAAGCGGATAAAATCTTTAAGGCAAAAGCCCTAAGACCTGGAAGATGTTTTTCCTTGAAACTAATGTCATTCTCAAATGACGTTTTCAACGGAATTAAATCGTTGGATACGTTACCGTTGCCATCCGGCATCGGCACGCTTAAAAGACGTTTTTCTTCCACGATCTGGGTCGCGATGTTATTAACGCGTCTGATGCCCGCAAGTTGCAGATCATTCTGGTAACGCTGGAAATCTTCTTTTAATTGCCGGCCGTATGCTCCTGAATATTTTTCATAGTTCTTTGTTTCCTTCAAGTATTCCCGGGCCCGATTGTTCAAGTGAACGTCAGTCAGTGCTGACAATAAATTGCCGATTTCTCCAGCTCCTAATCTTTCTTTTTGACCTCCGATTTGATACACCACAGGCGAAATGGTAAAGTCAACCTGAGAAGCCCGATAAGTATGAAAGCGTGTTTGGAGCCACCGGATAAAATCATCGTAATTTTGGAAGGTCGCGACTTTCATTTCGGCGTAATAAACGTCAAACTTTTGAGATCCTTCAACCAGACGTCGGGAACTTCCTGCTAGATAAGTGGACTCTTCCTCGTGATTTTTTTGACGTTCAATTTCAAACGCGATAAACTTTTGAATATTATTACTGATGAACAAAATGGATTGATATTGATCTTCAGATAAAGCGTTTTTCAGCGATTTAATCAAAGAAGAATCGTCGCCCACTTCCTGCTTTAACTTACTCAGAAGCTGATCATATTGTTTGTGCTCTTTTTGATTCAGAACTTGATCTGTTTCATAAAAGTTTAATCGACTTCTAGCGAAGTTATCACCAAATCCGGGATCGTTGTCCGGATTTAATTGAGCGTGCATATAATCTAAAATTAAAGACACTTTTTGGAGCTGTTGGTTCTGTTCGACCGACCTCAAATTTGAAGTCAAACGGATCAAGTCTAAAATTTTATGGAGAAGTTCCAGCTCCCAATTGATCGTATCTTTATTCTTAACGTCCCGCTGTTTTAAATACATTTCTTCAACAAAATTAAGATTATCCATAATAAACTTTTCAAATTGCGCCGGCGTTTTTGGTGAACGGCTAATTTCCGCATTTAGCAAGTCCGTCTGCTGTTTTGTTCTTTCAGTCCGAGGTATTGCCAGAATTTGCTCAAGCTCCAAGTAGCGGAGATCGTCTTTGAGTTTTCCGGACACATCTTTTAAAAGGTTGTCCGCAGTCATGCCGGTTGTTTCCATTTCCTTTTTGATTCTTTCATTTTCGGCAACCCGTCTTGTGATTTCCGGCTTAGTCAAGATTCGATACAAATCTACGGCTCTTTGCTCAGCTTCGGTTTTTTTCCGGGCAAGATGAAGGTCTACTTCTTCTTTAAAAATGCCTTCCGGCTTTTCCCACGCGAGCAATAGGTTTTGCATGAATGCATTATCATCGGCTGTGCGTACCGGCTTGAGAATAATTTGGCGCGCCGTAATATAGTCTTTATTGGCCAATTCAAAATTTTCAAGTTCTTTATCCAAAAAAATCCGGTCTTCTACGGAACGCACCTGATCACCCGGTTTGGCCGGCAGAATCGGTTGATTAATAATTTCCCGGATACGAATGGACTTATGTTGATGGTCGACAATCTCCAAAATCCGGGGCAAGGTTAATTCTTCGGGACTTAATATTTTTTTACCGAATAAATCAATTTGCCCTAAGTTAAGCAGAACTTCTTCTTTTTTGGATTGAACTTCTTCAGCGAATGAACTCGTAAGATCCAGTTTCTTGTTTCCGGCTGGTAACCCTAGAATTTCAAAAATGTCTTTTTTATCGTCCGCATTAAATTCTCTGCGAAGTGCTTCCATTACGTTCTTGGTGGAAAATAGAAACGACTCAAGATTTCCGTTAAAGGCCACCGTTTTATTTAAAAGTTCAAGCTGAGCGCGTTCCGCATGCAAGGTGGTTGCCCGCAAATTTTGCCATGGTTCAAAAGTCTTTATTTTTGAAAGCCAATCATTTCCCAACAATTGACCTACATAGTTTAAAATTTCTTTGGGAACGCGATCTTCTATTGCGGTTGACCTAATAGGGCCCTCCTCGGCGACCGGGTTTCTCCCCAATCTTTTCAAGAGCGCATTCACCCGATCTTTGAAGGTTGGCTCACCTCTAACTTCAGCGCCAGGCTGGCTTCGCCATAACGCATTAAGCTGAAGTTCCGGATTTTCGGCACGTGTCCGGTCAATGGCTTCCTTCATCGCGTGATTGATCATTCCGATTGTTTTGTACACGTGCACGAAAAAGGGGCTTCGGTCTCCTTCTCGAAAAACGAGCTCGTTCTCAACCATTTTTCGATCCGATAAAATGGTCCTGAAAAAGGTTTCCAGCGTAAAACGCATCTGTTGCCGCGTTTCAAAACGTTCGGTCGGATCCGAAAGCCACCACCGCTTGGTTACTTTAAAAACCTCAAGTGCGCGGCTGGAAATTTCTTTGGGAGAAAAAGGCCTGTAATTGTGATTGCCATTGCGGTCAACTGCGCGCTCACCCATCAGAACCATATCGGTTCCCCGTTGAAGCATTGCCACTTCTGAAATTTCATATTGCTTAAGGAATTCTAATTCATCAGCCGTCCTATTAACCGGTTTCTTCGCCACAATTTCCTGAATTCGAAGAAATTTTTTGATTTCAGGGTCGTCTTGTAAAACTTGGATTCTCGCATTGGCCCGTTTAATGTCTTCGAGTCTTTTATTGTCTTCCGCTGTTTTTGTGCTTTTTGCGTTAATGATCCGTTCGGTTTCCTGGCGTCTTGTTTGATCTACTTTTAGGTCTTGATATTCCTTAATCAAGGGATAATTCAAATTGTCCCAAGGAGCCAAAGCGCTTTCCCAGGATCCCTGGAAAGGCCGCGGTAAAATATCATCAGGGCTGTCATGAATCAGATCAAGGAGGGCCATTAGAATATTGCCGTTGGTCCGAAGCACCCCTTCGCCGCTTGCGTCTTCGCTATAATAATCCTTATAAAAAATATGGAGTAAAATCGAACCCCAAATACTTTTGGCAATCATGTTCGCTTCCTGGGCAGCAAGACGAATTTTAAAATGATCCGGGTTTTTATGGTTTTCGATAATATTTTGTATGTCTTCATAAGTGACATGCGCACCGGGTTCATTTGGATCGGATGATTTATCAAGTGTTTGAAACTTTCGAACATGAATACCCTCATAAATGGTATTAAGCTCAAAAAGTTCCGACCGCTGAATGCCCATCGACTCCCAGGCGGAAACATTCGGTTTTAAAGGCCGAATAATTCCCGCTTTCGCAAGGCGTTGCGCCGTTGCTTCAAATGCCGCAAGCAGTTCTTTTTTAGCATAAAGAGCATCAATCGGTTTCCCATTAACGTCGAGTTTTTTCATTTCAGACCGGATTTTCACAAATTCGGCATAAAAGACAACGTTTTTCAGGATTAAATCCTCCGGAAGCGTCAATCGTATTTCTTTGAGGCTTTTCAACCATTCCTTGATACGCTCCGACGTGTCTTTTTCATTATCAGTATCAAATTTATGTCCGGTTTCAGCCATGCGAATTAATGGAGGGAGATCGCCATTTGGCCTTTGCATTTCAAGAGTCCGGTAAAAGCGAACCGCATGGGTCGGTAAAAATGCGAGCGGGACCCGATTTTGTTTCCGTTCCGCGGCAGATTCCACAAATTTGATCGCACGAAAATCTCTGGAGGAGGCCGACAAAAGACCTTCGAAAGAAACGACCGCAAATTCTTTGTTTTTTTCATACTCAAAATTCGCCTTTTCATCGACTGTTCTGAGCGTTCCACCCTTAGTCGCGAATTCGCCTAATTTTGTGTCGTAATTTTTAATCCGGTCATCATTGTAGTTTTCTATTCCCTGTAAAGTCGTTATCCATTCCAGAAAATCTTTACTCACACCCGGTCTTTTCGACACAACACGATGGATTTGCTGCAAATCACCGGCATATTCAAGACGATAAACGAAATCCCGCTCGAGTTCTGAAATATCAATTTTATCATCGTCGTTTTTATAGGCTTCTTTTTCAATGGTCATGAGCTTGCCCCAAAAATCAATCCAGATCACCCGGTCATCCGCGCTCTCTCTGGTAACCAAAACACTCATGAGCTCCCTGACCGTTTGCACGGGGCGTGTAATCATTTGGCCTGCGGCATCTTTGGCTTCGATCTGATATTGATTAAATAGTTCGCTTTTAGACATACCAATCAGTTTGAAGTATTGATCGAGTAAACCGTCAGGCGCATCAGGCGTTGCTTTAAGCAAGCGGGGATCACTGAGCATTTTAATCACATTTTGTGTGCGGGGCGAATCAAGCGTCTCACCGTCGTGAATCAAAGAATTCGCCCAGCTTTGCACCCAGCCATATCGGACCGAATCATGAGGAAGTTCCTGGAGGTATTCTTCCATATTAAGTTTGTTGGGATCGGCATCTTGAAGTTGGATGGTTCGGAGCAACTGATATGTATTCCGATGAAAATCTTCGTTGATTTTTGTCTGCTGAGCTAAAGTTGATCCTGCGGGCCGAAACGCTTCGATAATTTCCAAAGCCAAACCTTTAACGTCTTTTGTTCCGATAAAATCATTAAAAGCACGGACAGGATCTCCGGGTTCGTAAGCAATTTGGTTTAGCGTTCCTACCAGAAAAGCTTTTTTGAGTTCGGTGCCAGAAGCAGCCACGATCTTATCGCCCAAAAACCCTTGGTGATATTGGATTGCGATAGCATCTGCTCGATTGACTTTATCCGGATCAGTACCAATTTTTTCACTTCTCAATCGAATCGAGGTTTGACGATCAATCCGTTCTTTCAAAATAATTTCTTCAACTTTTTTTTGATCGATGGTCATATCCACTTTAGGACTCACAGGATCAGGAATATTGCGAATTCCCATTTTATGAAAGAAGTCTTCGGTTTTCACATCGACAGTTCCAGGTAAAGCGCCGACTGCGGAAGCTGCGAGTAATAATGCGATCATGCCAAGTCGGCCTGGCGGCACTGCAGCAACTTGCTCCTCTGATTTCTGTGGAGGCATAAATGCACCTTTGACAGGTGCGGGAGCCGCAGCTGGGGGTGCTGGAACTGCCGGCGCCGGAGCTGCCGGTGCCGGAGCAACAATCGGCGGTGGTGGTTTTGGCAGCAAATTAGCGAATTCTGTAAAAATCGTAATGATGTTACCGCCGATTCTCGGATCTTTCGGAATATCCCGTTTGTAATCTTCGAACAGCTTCTTGTAAGCCGCCCATTTTGGCTCTTTGAGTAAAATGTCAATCGCAGCCATTTGCGTTGCCGAATCTTTTTTAATTAATTCCGTCAGTTTATCAATTGCCGCGCCCCGAAAATCTTTTGTTTGCACCCCAAGCATTCTGAGATGAGAAATAAAAGATAAGAAATATAATTTTTCCCGAAGATCCTTATCTTTAGCCACAAGATCCTGAATGTTCTTAGTCGTGGCGTTCCAACGATCAGCAGCTTCCTGATAAATTTTCTTCTTTTCGGCGGGCGTTAATACTGGATCTTGGCCCTTCCTTAGCTTTTCACGTAACAGATTCTCCTCTGCCCGGTTTGCCTGTCTGGCAACTTCGGAGAAGTAAGCGGAAAAATAATTTTCAGCGGAACGCGAATCTCGTATCGTTACGGGTGAAATATCCGGGATGAAAAAAGAGGAGCCGAAAAGTTCACGGTAAAAAGGAGCGACTTGCGGCATGACCCGGTTGAGAAGCGCGGGATCATTTTCCATGATTTCGGACATGGTTTTCATGGTGCCAATTTCTTTATCGAAATTACCGCCTTCCTGGACAGACGCCTTCAGGATCGCCATGACCCGGCCCTGAGTCGTAGAATCCAGATCAAAATAACCTGAATCTTCATTGAGGGCCCTTAAGGGCTGATCGGTGAACTTGTACATATTTTGGCTCATCCGAATGGCGGTCTTTAGGAGAATATCAAGGCGAGACCTTCCTATATATGGAAGCTTGACCAGGTTCTTGTTCTTGAGCTTCTCTAATTCGTACCATTTCTCATAAGCTTCTATTGCCGCACGGGCGATCTCTAAGGCCTCTCGAGGAGGAAAACGGCCAAAATCTTTGGGTATTCCCAGTTGTCGTAGCAAATCCTTGGCGTCAAGCCCTTGCTTAAACAGCTCAAAAAGATATTTTTGGGCATCCTCTCTTCGTTTGATTTCTGTCGATTTTTGGAGTTCAAGCAAACGAAGTTCGTCAGGATCAGAGAATTGCTTGATCATTTTGTTTTTTAATTCATCTACCCAAGCCGGCTGAGGTTTGTTCGGATGATTCTTTTTGAAATTCCTAAATACGTCCTCAACAAACCTTTGAAGAACCACGACGTTCATTTTCTCAGGCATTAATTTACGGACGGCGTCAATCATTTTTTGTTCTTGGGCAGGCGTAATCGTATCGGGAAGTAACTCGCCGTCTTTGAATTCTTCCGAAAACACATCCGCTATTTTGGTTTTAACGTCCATCTCTTTTTTGGTTCTGAAATCCGACTCTGCGATAAGTTCGTTAAATTTTGGCGCCGCCAATTCCCGGTTGGGATCGGTCAAATCAAGAACGGCTTCGTCCATTAATTGATTGAACCAAGCGGGAGGCTGAGCTTTTTTGCTGGAAACATTTCGGATGTCCCAAAAACTTTGGAAGGCCCGGTAAATAATATTTTTAGCTGAAATTAAATCATATTTGTGGGAACCTAACGATTTTTTAAGTTCATCAAGAACTTTCGTCTTTAGAGCAGGATCGATTTTATCGGAAAGCGGATCGCTGCCTTTAAAATTATCCGCTAATATATTCCAAATCGGCGCACCGACTTTGATTTCCTTGATTTCAAATTCATCGACGATCTTAGACTGCAAATCAGAAAACCACTGGGGGACAGCCGAGAAATCGATTTTGCCATCCTTTTTATAATGCGATAATTCATATTTGACAAAGGCTGCGTTAACCGCCTTTTCAAGTTCCTGCCGGTTGTATTTTCCATTTCCAAGCTCACTTTTTATCTTTTTGATAATTTCTTCTGAATTATTTTGATTGGGTTTCAAACTGTTAACTTGGCTGAGTTCCATTGAAATTATTTCTCCGACTCTGCTTAGATTTGGCCGGTTATCCGAAAAACCATTTTGCAATTCTTTCACAATATTGACGCCGGAATCTTTTCGGTCAATGAAGTCCGCAAGCAGTTTCATTTCTGCATCATAATTTTCCTCACCCATCTTCATTTTCTCAGCCGCCAAAGACAAGAGGAAGCCGGTATGAGTCGGGCCGACAATTCGGGATTCGAGGTCCCATTCCCAAGGATCCTTGCCTGTTTTCGCTGTTTTCGCTTTTTTCTCATTCCATTCCGCGCTGGTTCGTCCGGAAAGAAGCCAAGCCAAGTAAGCACTTTGCGATCTGAATGAGGAAATACCGAGAATTGGATATTTGATCTGATCGTCCGGAACCCCTGCGGCTTTTTGTTTCATGACTTCTGGGTTCGCGGCCTGTTGATTCTTCCATTCAGCAACTGTATCTCCGAGCAAATCTCGAAGAGTCTTGTCGGGAAGTTGATAAGGAATGTCCGGCGTCGGTACTTGATAAACACTCATCTCTTTTTGCCATGCTTGATATCGTTTGACGGCCTCATCGACAATGTTTTGGGCAGTTCCCGGAGCAAACGCGTATCTTTTGAACAGTGTTTTATCGAGAAAATTCATAAACTGGGTTGGTGTATATCCGGCCTGAAGCCCTTCTAAAATGACATTAATCGCTTTTTCCTTAAGCTCTTTTTTCCGCTCTTCTATGAGCGCTTTTTGCTCCGCTTGATTTAAACCCTTTTTCTCCGCTTGGGAGAGTTTCGGCTCGGTTGGTTTTCCGCTAATCCTGCTCGTCAGACTTCCTAAAAATAATTGGCCCAGTTTAGCCTTCAGATCTTTAATCACTTGTTCCTGATTTTTAGTTCCCTTCACCATGGCGGCAAGTCCATCCAGAAGAATGTTTTTGCCTTCGATGAAAATTGTTCTTTTCAGTTGCGGGTTCGCTATCTCTTTGGCCTCAACATCTTTAAAGGTCTGCTGCACATTTGTTTCAAAGTTTGAGACCGTCGCTTCGTAGAGAATCCGGTTAAATTGAAGCGGTGTGAAATGCTGCATGAAGCGTTCCGTGCTGGAAAGAATGCCGATATCGTGGGCAATTTCGGCCGGATTCAGCAGTTTTAAACGGCGACCCAGAAAATATTCGATGTGCTCTCGGGTATTGGCCATATTTTCGGCACGGCTCATGGCCCCTCGCACGAATGCAAATCGATAGGGCGGCGTAACCGGCTGGCCATGATCTTTTTGCTCCTTCAGCCACGCTTGATAATCTTTTGAAGCGCCCGAAACAATCGCCTCAGCCGTTTCCCGGTCAACCGTTTGTCTTCCAAGCGCTTTTTGAACAACGGTCAAAATATCCTTTGACAGGGTACCCTTCTTCATCTCATCAGCGATTGCGGTCCTGCCCCGGTCAATTATTCCTTGTCTGGTTTTGCCTTCTTGGGTATCCTTTGCCGGAATTCTGAGACCCACAGGAGCTTCGCGATCGGTTAAAGAATTGAGCAAGAAAGGCTCAGGCTCGAATTCCGTCGTGTCTTCTAATGGAATTCCGCGCCGGTCATAGGCAGGAATCTCATTTGCTTTTTCGCGCTCCCATAAAATCATGTCATCAACGGGATCGAGGACGATGTTGGAATAGCTGGAAAGGAGAAAATCGCGGGTCAAGTTAACAATCGTACCCTGAATTTTCGCGCGTCTTTCCTGGAGTAAACGCCGCAGGGTTTCGGCATTACCTGAATTTCTGGCTTCTTGGATCAATTTAAGATCGCCTTCAAGTTCACCTGGATCAGAAATCGCTGCCAATAAGCCGGATCTGAAGTCGCTTAACAATTCTAAGTCATGGTCAACACGTCCAACGATAGGCGCATCAAAAGGATCAAAGTCATAATTTGAATCGGCTAGGATATCGTACAGAAGTTGAAGTTGAACCTTATATTCATGAGGCATGTCCGTCCAGTGACGTGAATGAATCCGAGAAATTTCATAAAATGCATTTTGAGTAGTACGGTCCTGGCCAAGCGTACCGTCGGTTTCATTAACTTTTAATTCATTGTCGGCGTTTCCCGTTACAAAGCGGTCCATCCAAGTAAAATAATCTCCCAGTTCCCGCTCGTAGGGTTGACGTAAGCGCTTATAATTTTCATCATTTTGAATAACACTCCTAAAGGTCTGGAAAATTTTAGTGTAAGCTTCCGAATCAAAAATTCGTACTGCACGCGTTTCCGGATTGCCATAATCCATCCTTTGCAGATCAATGCCTACTCTTTTAGAATCTAACCATAAATCAGGTTTTGTGATGACTTGAATCAAAAAGGACTTTGAGATTGTGTTTTGAGCAGTGTCAGAATAATTGGAGGCGAGTTTCGGCACGGGACCAAAACCCAAGTTCGGATTTTTGAGATCACCTTTCAGTCCTTTTAAATCGTCGCGAATATTCTTCAGATACTTCTCAAGTTTTGATTCCTGCTTAGGAACTTTTAGTGTGCCTTTGATGACATCTTGTAAAAATTTGTGAAATTGAACAGAAAGAGAATAACCTGGGGATTTACCAGCGGCATATTCTTGGCCGCGACCTGCGAGACGCGCCAAATTTTCTTCTCCGGCAATGGTTAGGCCGCCAAGTTTTGAAACAAGTGTAACCAACCCAGATAAATACTGGCCAAATTGTTCCCTGCTTACATTCTGAGGAGTGCGAGGATCAAAAAAGAGATGAGGAAACATATTTTCGGCGGACGAAAGACGCTGAGCGTCATACCAGGGCGCTTCCTTTTTAGCGTATTTGAGGTATTCATACGCAAGGAATGTATTAACCGGAAGCCTCAACGTTTCGCCGGGTCCGCGTTCCCAGTCACTTGATCTTGAGTGTTTTAAAATGCTGGTCCGAAGATCTAAGGTGGCGTCGTGCATTAAAAACCAGGAAATTCGCTGGGATATCAAATTGAAGAAACGTTCTGAAAAATCAACCGCGCCGGTATTAAATGCACCTTGATTGTAAAGAACATTGAACCGTTCGGCGCCCAAATAATTATAAGCAATGGGATTGAGCTGTGCAATATCTCCGGAATTCTTAAATTGTTCAATTGCATTATCAATTCGCTGACGTGCATTATGAGCTTCTGGACTGCCAGGATTGAGACGTTCAAATTCTAAAGACAAAAGCGTCCGCATAAGCGTGAGATACATATTTAATTGAGCACGTACGTTTTCCGGATAAGCAGCCTCCCGGTTCGCCCATTTGGAGCGCTCAAGGTTGATCGCTTGGTTGACCCGATTCAGCTCATCAGACATCATCTGCTCATGTACAAGCGCGATCAATTGGGCCGGAGTCAATTTCCCAAACGGCCCTTTCTTATGGGTCCTCCAATAACTTTCGATAAACGGGTAGTGGCTTTTCTCAAAGAAATCGGTTACCGCATCAGCCCGATGTGACGCAATACCCTTGGAATCACCGATCCAATATTCAATAAAATTGGTATCACTTTCGGCTTGTTTCACTTCTAATAATTTTTCAAGGAAACCCTCGTACGCCTGATAAGTTTCAAGTTTTGAAATTCTAACTTCCTGCTGAGCTAAATTTTGCTCGACTCGATCAGCTCTTGCTTTTTGTCTCGCGATTGCGCGTGTTTGTTTTGTGACTTTGTCTTTTGCGGTAACTTTCTTCTTCTCTTTTGGCAGCTCCGGAACAGTTGTCTTTTGAGTAACGAAGGGAAATTTCTTAAAGTAATATTCATACCAGTCACGTTCACTATACAAATTCGGATTTGCCGCATGAAATGCCCTGTATGTTTCTTCGGTTTCCGGCGCTCCATCAGTAACGGCAACCGGAAAGCCCATCGCCAAAACAATCCGGCGGATCACTTTTAGTTCGCGGAGTTGTGTTGCTTCATATTTGACAAACGGAAAATGCACAATTTCATCATTTTTAATATCGGGGATGCCTCTTAACACTACTTCTTGGACTTTTTCTCTCGGAGCGCGCAGCTCTTCGTCCGGCACACCGACTCCGGCTTCGGCTACTCTTTGGGCGACTTCGACTTTTTCAGCGACAAAGGGCTTTGCCCCTTGAGCATCCAGAAGAAATACATCGTCAATCTTTTTTCCATTTCTCATGACCGTGAATAAAAATCCTTCAGGCGCGGCCCGGTCTTCACGCGCGGCTTTTGGATTTGTAATGCTGATTTTGATATGTTTGGAAGAATCCGGATCTTTGCTGCGTTCTTTTTGTTTCACAAACCAGTTAATCCATTTCGGAGAATCGGCCAACATTTTGTCTCCGTTGCGCAGAACGTATTCCATAAATCCATTGGCCCGGTCATAAACCTGTTTGGTCGATGCGGGAGTCTGAAAGGAACCGCTAAACGTAGGTGGTAAATTCTCAGGCGGCAAGGCCTCGAGGAGACGCTTTAAATTTTCTCTTTGTTCTTTTCCGGCAATCAAATATTTGGGAGCGACTGTTGGATCTTTGGAAAAATCAATGATATCTAAAATCAAGCCATCGACTCTTTGGACAACAATTTCGATACCGGCTCCAGCCTTGCTTGGCTGGACCTTTAATAGAATGTCGGCGTTATAGTCATTCTTCGTACCCATCATTTCCATCTGGAACAATTTGAGGACCGTAGTCAAATTTTCAGGATGTCCGTCCCTGACAATTTCATCCAAGGCCTCCGCGTTTACTTCATCGATGCCCAAAAATTGAACCTGTTCCGGTTCAGCCGCTTTCGGTTTTGCTTCACCCGCACCGCGGACTTTTGGTTTTGCCTTTTCCTCTTCTTCCAATTTCAGCTGATCATCGGTGAATTTTTTAACCCTAAGCTCCAACTTATCTTTAAATGTGCCTAAATTAGATTCCCGGTTCCGCGCGTCTTCTTTTGCACGTTCCGCTTTCTCAGCCGCATCTCTTGCATTTTTGGCCTTCGCTTTTTCAATTCTGTCGTTAATTTCAGAAGTTTTTTTCGTGATTAAAGTTTCGGTAATTCCCACTTTTTTCGCTTCTTCTAACAGCGCTTCATATTCCTTAATCTTCTGATCCACATTTGCAGCAGTTACATTGACAACTTCTGATTCATGAAGGCCCGCTTTTCGCGCTTTAATTTTTGGGGCCTCAATCTCTGCTTGTATCCGCGCCGTTTCAGCATCTCTTTCTGCCTGAGTCATCGCCGCCTCACGTTTGATGATCGTGTTCTTAAGCGCTTTTGTTTTAGTGACAAATTTTTCAGCCAATTCATTTAATTTCGCCGGCTCTTCTTCAAGTTTCTGCCCTTCCCGTTTCAGCGCATCGATCTTTTCATTCAATTGGTTGACCATGGTCTCTAATTTTGGTTCAAGTGGATCTATGGGCAAATCAAAACCCGAGATCTTGGCTTTGTTTGCCAGCTCATGTACGGCGGCTTGATAATTTCTGAGGAACTGACGGTATTGCATGGTTTGGGCTGGAGTTTCAGCCGTTAATCCTTTGATTAATTTCTCCGCTCTTTGCAGCTGCTCGCGGGTCATTTTTTGGCGCATATCAACGTCGGGATTCAGAGCAAATAAAGGATCTGCTGCTTTAGCAGTCGCTTTTGCCTCTTCCATCTTCTTGCGCAATTCAACAACCTTTGCGGCTAAAGCGGCAAGTTCTTTGCTGTTTTTCTTAAGCCCGTCAAACGCTTCCTCGGCCTTTTTAATGTCCGTCTGATTCTTCGTTTTAAGCAGCTGAATTAATTCGGGTCCGCTTTCAGCCCCATACAAAATGTCAGGATCTTTATCCTTAAAGTAATCGATCGCAGCTTCATCATCGGCGTTGATCTCAATGCCATATCTTTTAAACGCCTCCCTGCGGACATCGGCCTTTGGCTCATTCACCACTCCAAATGCTTCCGCTTTTACATTGTCGTCAATCACAATTCGGGTACCGTCTAATTGAAGGCCCAAATCAAATCCGCTTTTGGGTCTCAGTTCCTTCGGCAATGCATCCATGTGCGCAGTTAAACGAATAAATGGACGGCCTTCTGTCGAACGATCGGAGGTAAAACGGTAGAAAACCGGAAATAGACCCACGGCCGTTTTGACATAATTAAAATGAATTTTTCCACCCTTTGAGATTTCTTTGTCTTTTGAAACTTCATTGGCGAAAAAGTCCTGGATCTTAGAAGCTTGTCCGTTAATCACATCGAGGCGCGGCGTTTCGCTGATCATTTCCTCGGTTAATTTCTTATAGGCAAGCAGCAATTTCTCTTCCTTGTCGTCGCCGATCATGAATGGTTTCACCATTTTGATAAATTGTCCTTGGTTCAAACTAATCGTTCTGATCGCTTCTTGCATCCGGCTTTCGAGCTCGGGTTTCAGCAATTCCGGATTCGGCAATTTCTTCATTTGATCACGCGTGATTCCAAGCTGAAGAATCGCATTTTGCAGGTCCACCAAGTCGCCGCGGCCTTTTCCGCCGGAAAAGAAAAATTCTTGAAAAACTTTATATTTTTCTTCTTCCAGCTTCATTTTTTCAACGCCTTCTTCACCCAGTTTTTGGTGGACAATTTGCTGGTCTATTTCCGCTAATTGTTGATTGAGGCCTTGAACTTTTTCCTGCATCTGGTGACGCAATTTTTCAAGCTCATCTTGTTTGGCGTCAAATTCATCTTCTGTCATGTCTCCTGCTTCTACCGCTTTTTCATTGTCTTCCATTTTCGCTTCCGTCGCTTTGATCACAGTCGTCGACTGTTCTCTGGCAGTTTCGAGCATCGTTTTCTGAATTTGGAGCCGCACGGCTTGGTCCGGAGAAAAACCGGCTTCTGAAATTTCTTTGCTGAACATGCCGGAATGATCCGTGATGTACAGCCAAACCGGATTGTTTTGATACAGCAGGCCCCAGAAATCGTGAAAGAGTCCTAAGAGGGTATGTTCGATGAATTCCCCGATCGCGAAGAAGAAATGAACGGGGTGGCCGATGAGTGAACCGATGAAATGGTCTAATTGATACATCATGAGCAAGCCGGCCGGAATTTCTACGTTGATAACTTGGAGTGCCAAACCGGTCATAAATGCAGTTCCGTAAAAATTAAGGCTCGTTAAAGTTTCTTGCCTTCCCTGAGCATTGATTTGTCTGCGGGTTCGGTCCACTCTAAAATTGTTTTGAATTGTATTTTCATTGTCATTTGACCAATTGAATACATTGCCTGAATTCGTTGCAAAAGGTGCGCTTCGGGCTTCCAATTGGGAATCTAAGGCGGCGATTGATTCACTGATTTTCCTGAGCAAAGCCGTCGTCTGAGCTTTCCGGTAACCCAACCCTTCCATTAAAACAGCGCGGCGCAGCACATTTAAGATCTGCCGTCTGATCGTGCTGTCCGCGGGAATGGCCGGATTTTGCGTCCACGCGGCAGGGTTATTGACAACTTCATCTAAATAAGCCGACAAAGTTTCATAGGAATAATTCTGCGGGACTAAAGTTCCGCGGCGGGTTTCAAGAAGGCCCTGAGGAAGAGCACTTAAGATTCCGCCCGTTCGAACCGGTCTGCCCTGCGCATCTAAAACAGGCCTGCCTTGAGCGTCCTTTCTAACGGAGCCTTCAATGGGTTCGGTAAATAAAAGTTCGTACGTTTGGCGCACTTTTGCGGGCCTCGCGTATTGATCATAACTAATCATGCCGCCCAAAAAGAGTGAGCTCACGATTCCTTGAGCCTGAACTGTGATATGAAGCAGTTTGGCTTGCGCCGCCGGCAGCGTAACGCCTGCTGAGGCGCCTAAATTATACGACCACAAAGTATGTCCTAAAATTTGGAAATTAGGCCCGACCAAGGTAGACATCAAATGCGGAAGACCAATATGATAAACAAGCACGGCCGCAATACCTAACAGTAACATCATTCCGATAACGCCGGTCCAGGTCGAAGCTGATTTTTTGTTTTTCGCACCGGCGTAGGCAACATAAGCGAACAAAAAGAACAGTGATGCCCAAATACCAAAAACACCGAGCATGAGAGGAAGGCCAGCAATCGTACTTCTGAAAAACAATTTGCCTCTTTTTACAAGAAACCAATTCAGAAATGCACCGATGGGATTTGCAATGGAAAACAGCGGAACGATGAAGAGCGCGACGAGGACTTGGCCTATAAATTGGCCGGTTGTAGCGTCGCTGCGCGGCATATAATTGGTTAAGCGCTCCAACATGCTGGCCGGAACAAAATTTTGTTGCCACTGGACTTCTAGCTGAGATAAGACTTCCTGACTGACTCCTTCGCTTCTAAACTGATGCATCAAAATATTAAATTTTTTGGTTTCTTCTTCGATTCGTTTTGCTTCATGATCTCCGATTCCACGGCCGAATCTTAAAATCGTCCATTTGTGACTGATTCGGACAAACTGATTAATGCGTGAATTAATTTTCCGCGCCTGAGCAAACAAGTGAGCCAAATCACGCTGACCGGCCGTCGGAACTCCTTGAATTAAACCACGAACAATTTGCGCAGATCTATTGATCGTTTCTATTTTGTGAACATGTTCAAAGGCTTCTTGGGTAATTTTTTGAAGTACAGCATTGTCTACTCGGCCTTCCGCATCTGTCCAAAAACTTTGATCACGATACCCCATGAGATAAGATACGAATGGAAAAGTCAGCATCTTGACAAAGGAAAGAATGAGATTGAAAAAGAATCCGGGTAAAAAATAAAGCGAAATTCCAAAATATGAGACAACTCTGGGAATCCAATGAAGTCCGGCTTTAGAATTCCAGACCTGCTTTGTCAAAAGCCAATGTTCATGAAATTCCTTAGAAGATGCCGCGCCGATTCCTGCCCCAATTAATGCTGCTGCCAGCACGACCAGAATCAGAGCACCTCCCACAATCGTCCCGGTCGCCGGATTAATCAGAAAAGTGAGAAATGAAGCAGCGAATGATTTAAGTACCACAACCAATGAGGCGAAGATCGAAGCGCCAATTCCGGCACCCATGAGACGGCCTCGTAAAGTTGCGCCAAAAATAGGTTGGGGAGGACGAGATGGATCTTCCGCAACATGCGGATGGGAACCTTTTTCATAAACCTCATAGGCCTTCTCCATATGGCGTTGATAGTAATAGCGGTACAGCTGTCTCAGTTCGTCCACGTTTAAATCATCCGCACTTTGCACGGGCCTTGTAACTAATTGGCCATTTTCGTCGACAACTTGATGATCCGGAAAAAATCTCTGGCCGTCCCGGAAGAGTTGAATTTTCACCTGATTAATCGCTTCTTCCCGTGAATCGGCTTCCGGTTGGAGCCACTGGAGAATGCTTTCGAATATATAATTTCGATTTGCGGGGCTATCCGTTCTCATAAAGAGCATGATTTTCATAGATCTTGGGATTCCCAAAATAAAATAATAAAGAACGAAGAAGGCCGGGATGACCGCTATGAAGGCTAAAATCATTGGAAGCGAAAGCAACGCCGGGAAAAAAGTGAAATATAAAATCACGGGAATAAGGAAAGATGCCAACGGAGCCATTCGGCGCAGAAATAAAAGGGTTGGGACCAGAACTGCGCTTAACCGGGGCATTCGGCGTTGAAATCCCGGCATCGGGGCATTCCACGCTTGCCGCGCTCGAACGTTTTGACCTCTGACGTGAATGCCTCCGAACGGATCAACGACCCGGTTTTCATCCATAGCGCTTGCAAAAAAATTAGAGCTCAGTTCAGGGGCCGGTGCGCCCGCCGCCGGAATTTGAGGGCGCCCCGCTTCTTCACTTTCAACGCTTCTGGCAAAGCGGTCAAGCTGCTCCTGTCTTTCCGTTAATTCCTGTCTGAACCCTGAAGCCGGTTGAGGTCTGCGTGTATTTTCGTACGGGCGAATAAGTCTCATTGTGATGAACGCTTCTACAATGGAGGTTCGGATTTGCAAAGCCGCTTGATCATCCGGGAGTGCTGCGTGATATTGAACTAAGCCGGGCAATCGTCCTCTTCCCCGGTAAATTCTCTCACGTCTTTGTGCCGCTCGGGCATCGTCCGGATCGAACAAAGCGGGTAGAAAACCGCTGGCATGTAAATTTGCGACAAGATCTCGGCTTAATTCTTCAAACATTTCAGCGGTAATTAAACCTTCATCGCGTAATCGTTCATATTCGGAAAGCGGCTGATAAAAAACAGTGTCAATTTCATTAAATAATTCTTCCGCTAACATTCTTTGTTGCGTTTCTGCTGAAACCGTGGCGCGCGTCTCAGCACGCTTCCGGCGTAAATGATCCGTTGAGACCCCGACTACATAAGCAACAACTTGTCCGTCGCCGATGTTTTCAAACTGCAGACCAAAATCATTATCAGTTGCGCCGGAATTGAGAACGCCGTAACGCAGGGCCATCGTTCGGTGCCAACGAGTGACTAAGTTAGTCAATTCATTAAGCGCGCGCACCTGAATATCGGGAGTTAGTCCCTTGTCTTTAGCAATCAGTTCTTTAAGGTTTTTGATGGTAAGCCCATTCAGAGAAGCTTTATCTTGTTTGACAATAATTCCCGCTTCTACATTTTGGAGTTTCGTTCTGCCAGTCGCCACAAAGAAACGAGGATCAATTCCTGATGCGATGGCTAATTGTTCATTTTTTTCCTTGAGCGTCGCGGCAATTTCCACAGGTGTCTTTTGACCCGCGTAAGGAACTTGATAGGTCTTTTTGTTGGATCCATCTTTGAAGGATTCCGTTGTCCAGCCCGGAGCTGTATAGGCTTTTACATCGGCCGGATTGGCACGGCTCAAAACAGTTTGGATATTTTCTAGAATTCTGAGGCTCACCGGAGAATTGGTTGCATCGTCTTGCCCTACCATTCTTTTAACGCGCGCATTAAACAAACGAATCTGCGCTACATTTCCGCGCTGTTCTTCTTCTAAAAGTTTACTGCTCAGAGCGTTCAAAGCCCTTTGGTACATGCTCAGAAAAGCTTTCAAATCTTGTTCTAAACGCTGCAGCATATTGGTATAAATTCTTCTTTTTTGGACATCCTCAATTTCGTAATGACCAACTTCACTCAAGAGCGCCAGACCATGAACCAAATCTCGAATATCGTTGAACCGGTCATCAAGACTCTCTTTGGACAAAGGATGCGGCAACCCAACTTTTGAAGCCATGTCCGCTAATTCTTTGGTAGATGCCGTCGAAATTTTTTTCAAATGCGCTTCAAGTTCACGAATGCGCTTTTGAACTGCCGGTTTATTTTTGGCCCGCTCCAATCCGGCCTTTGCCGCTGCGAGTTCGGTCTTCACTTTGGCCAGGATTGCGCTGCGAAGTTTTTCAGTTTGTATTTCGATCGTCATCTCAACAATATTGCGAACGGTCTGAAACCGTAGCGCATTTTCATGGTTGTCACGCATGAGTTTGCCTTGCTCGGTAAAATCGCTTATCATAAGTGTCGTTTTCTTAGGCGGAGTTTTGGGCGCTTTGGCGGCTTGGTCTATTCTTTCTGTTCTAATTCTTTCTCTGATTTGGGCGTCCGTAAGGTCTGCGATTTGATCCGCAGGAATGTCCAAACCTTCTGCTTCTTTGATTAACTCTTCCCTGATTTCTTTTTCTTTGGCTTGAACTTTTTGTTTAATCTCTTCTATGGTTTTGCCTTTAACATCGCTTTCAAGCAATCCTGCCCGAACCGCTGCGTTCACAGCATTTCTGTAATCTTGAATCTTAGACTCAGCATCTTTGGAATCCTTAAACCCGTTAATGTCTGCATCATTCATTCCCATTTTTTTGGCGCTATCTTTAGACTTCTCCAATTTGATTTCTTCAGATGTTTTTGTTGGAACGGGCACGGGCGCAGGCTCGGGCTCAGGTGCGATCGCAGCGGCACCGCTTACTTCAACCGAGGCAGTAGGAGATGGAACAGGCGCCGGTGGCGGAGCTAGACCTGGTGCGGGCGATGATTTGGAAGCATCTCCCGAAATAGGTTCCCCTCGATATTTGCGATCTATATTCGTATATCTCGTGATAATTTCGTCGAGCGCGGTATTGATCGGCGTGAAGACATTCGTTAAATAATTCGCAACCCGGTCTTCGTCAGGTAAATTTAATTTTGCAATTTCTTCCGAACTTACTTTTTGTGAAATTTTATCGATTTTTTCTTTAGTTAGGGCAAGACTCTCATTGCTCGGAAGTTCAGCTCCTTCAAAATTGTCTAATTCCGACTTGACTTCTTCAATCAACGCTTCAACTTCATCCGCAATCCTGTCAATATCCTGAATCGCTTTTAAATAATTTTTGTGGCCGTCTAATGATTCAAGTGTCTTTTGTAAATTGCCGACAGCATTTGAAGCCTCTGTAGCTTTTTGCCGTGTCGGAGCAAGAGCATCATCGATTTTAGTGCGCGTTTCGGCACGAGCTGCACCGGCAGGTTCCAGACCTAAAATGGTCCGGAGTTCCGCTTCTTCCGTTCCAAGAGTTTTCGTTCGATCTAAAATGGTCGCGCGTTCAGGATGTTTACGCGGCAAACTCGCATAACGGGCAGAAAGCATTCCCAATTCGTCGGCGATTTCGGCCAGACGGGCACTTGCTTGTTCCGCTCTCGCTGCTTTATCGCTCGGGGCTGTCGTTGTCACCGTTGTCGAAATTTCGGTATCGGCGCCGGCGGCAATTAATGTATCTTCAAGAGGTTCGTCAGAGGGCGGAGTTACATCAACTTCGTCTTCAAAAGTGTCCACAAGAAGACTTACGGCCAAATCTTCAACGTCGACATCGCCGGCAGGACCGAAACCCTCATTGTCTGAAACTATCAGTCCGGGTTCTAGCAGTCCCGGTTCTTCGATCCATTCGTCTGTCTCGTAAATAGCTCCTAAACTTGCATTCGGATCGTCGATTTGTTGATTGCGCCGAGTTTCAAGTGCTGCATTTTGGCGCTGGTTTTCGAGTAATTGAGCTCTTAGCTCAGCAATTTCACGTTGATCATCCTCGTGCTTTTGGTTTGCAGTCTCAAGCGCATCTTCCAGTTTTTGATTACGCGTCAAAACTGAATCATGAATAGAATGAAGACTTTTAAGTTCAAGCTCCCGTAATTCCTTTGCATCATTAGCAAGCTTGACGGCTTTGTCCTGTTCATCCGTTTTTCTTCTTAATCCATCTAGTAAACGACTGACGGCGACGAGTTCATCCAGTTGCTGTTGAATTTCGGTCTTCTTAGCCGCAATTTGATCATCAAATTCTACTCTTCTCGCTTCTTGCGCTTGATTAAATTCCTGTTGTGCTGTTTCTCTTTGAGTCGTCAGCATTGCAATTTGGCCGCGAAGGCCGACTAAAGTTTCTTCCGCGCCGGTTCCCTGCGCTATTTGTGATTCCAAAAGTATAATTTGTTGATCCAGTCGGGTGATTTGTCCATTTTTCTGATCTAATTCTTCTTCAACTTTTCGACGTTCATCTTGTTCTTTTGCAAGTTCAAGTTTCAAGTTTTCATTTTCTTGTTTCTGTGTACGCATCTCATCCAAATGTCTGTCGCGTTCCTGCTCCAAAATCCGGGCAAGCGCTTCACTACTGTCAATTAATTCGCCAAGCGCAAGTTGATTGTCCTGTTCGGCCACTTCAGTGAAGGCATGAGCCCGTTGATGCACTTGTTGAATTTCTGCTTCATAATGACTTTGCAATTCCACGATTCGCTGGGCCGCATCACTTTGCGCTTGTTCCAGCTTTGCATTCAATTCATCAATAGCAGCTTGCAATCTGACTCTATCTGCCTGAGCTGCTTCGTCTGAGGTTCTCAAGCGTTCTTCGAGAACTGCAATATTACGAAGAAGAACGCCAACAGTCGTTCCTAACGCATGACCACTGGAAAGGATTTCGGTTCTTTCTGTTTGGTTTTTTAAATTTTCAGCTCGCGCGTTTGCAAAGTCCTGCTCAAGAGATTCAAAGCGCGTCCGAAGTGCTTCATAATCGCTAACGATTTCATCTTTGGCTGTGCGAGCGGCGGCTTCTTGCTCCGCAATTTGTTTTTCATGGTCCCCAATTTGTTTTCGAAGCGAAGCAATCGTTACTTCATCAGCCTGGGCTTGAAGTTGAGCTGCGGTCAGCTCTTGTTCTAAACGCAATTTTTCAGCGGTTAACGTAACCACGGAACGATTCGCGGTGCGATAGTTAGCAGTTAGCTGACGTGTTTTCGCGCGAGTTTCGCGTTGCTGCTCTTTGATGGTATTAAATTCGGTAGTTGCAGTTTCACTTTCTGTGTTCGCTGAATTTCGTTCCTGGATAAGCGTGTCGCGTTCTGCGGTCATTGCTTTAATATTGGTTTCAAGCAGTTCAATCGTGGCATTCTTTTCCCCAAGTTCTTGCCGGGCAGCAGTAGCGGCATCGGTTTGTTCTTTCAAACGCCGGTCTAAATCTGAAATCTGGACGGCGGTTTCTTGCTCGTATTTTTGCTTCGCCTGTGTAAATTCATCTTCGCGGGTCTGAATTTTATCGCGCAATTGCTGCATTTCTGCTTTCAATGTCGCGTGGTCCTGCCGCAATTGTTTGAGCACATCGGCGTTTTCTGTTCCGCTTTGAATCGCTGCCACGAGACGTTCATTCAACAAGAGATTTTCAGCTTCTAATTGAACCAATCTTTCGGAATCTACCTTTGCGGCCTCGACATCTAATTTTGGTTGAACTGTTTTTGCTTTGGGCTCTTTTGATGGGACCTGAATTAAATTCTCCATTGCGCCACGCGTTAATTCATCGTAACGCTCTTTCATTTTTTGTGCTTTGACCCGGTATTCAGCAACGGCAGCATCAAACAATTCATAAATTTCGCGGGCGAAATCTTCGCTCAATTCTGCATCTTGAATCAATTGCGCAATTCCGGCACGGTATTCTTCTATTTGTTGGTCGTTCTTGATTTCAAAATCTCTCAGGTTTTTGCCGTCCGAAAAAATCTGTTTCACATCTTTGGGGGGTTGTAATTCTCCGGTTTTTTGAACAGCTTCGTCTTCCAGCTGTTGCACCAAATAGGTCACTTCGATAATTTTTCGGTCTCTTAAAAGTTCACGATACTCATTCATCAGCAAATCATATTCCGAAATAGGCTGCTGACGTGTTTCGGCACGCGCTGCTTGAGCGACCTGACTAACTTGTCGAAGGGAGGGTTGTAATGAGCGCTTTCCTTCCTCTGGTCGAACACGTTTGCGTGACAATCTAATCTCTTCTACGAGTTTGCGAGCTGCTTGGCGCTCCGGCACCAATTGTGCTCTGATCTTGGCAATTCTTTCGTCTAGCAGCGTGCGTGTCGGAACTGGCGCAGGTTTCGGCGGTTCGGCTTTAGGTGCTGGAGGTTGCGGTGGTTCAACTTTTTGTGCCGGCAACTTTGAAACGCCCTGATTTAATTTTTCTCTCAAAACCAAGAGGCTTTTCATCACATTCTGCCCTTGCGTGATCTTCGTCAGTTCTTCTTCGGCTTTTACGGAATAGGCTTCGCGTTTTTTCTCGGCAATTCCCAAGCGCGCATGAGCAGCTTCGATTACCCGGTCCCGCTTTCCAATTTTGCTTGAGATCCGGGCCCGAATATTTTTGAGCTGACGATCAAATTCTTTCCGATCTTTCTGCAGACTGACTGAATTGGTCAAAAAGATATCGACTTGGGTTTCAAGAACAGTGGTTTCCTGCTGCATTTGCTGCAGTTCTAAAGAGGCAATTCCGACAGCCGCTTTCATCACTGCGGGTTTCATTCCAAGTTGTGCCAACTTCGTTTGGACTTTTTTCAACGTTCTGAGTTTTGTTTTAATCTCAACAGCAGTTTCATTACCCATGTTCGCGGAAAGCTGTTCGATTTCGTAGCGAATGTTGTTGGTGAGAATATTCCCGTCTGGACCTTTTAAATTTTGACCGAGCGTTTTTTGAACTTGCGGAACATCAATGCCGGCGGTCGCAAGAGCTCCATCTTCTGCTTTGGCTTGGTTGACCAAAAGATAAAGAACATTTAAATCATAATGAATCGCGGAATATTTGGCTTTGCCCTGTTCGATTAAATCTTTTGGAACCGATAACTCCGGAATAAAAGAGCCGATTTGTTGCGGCAAAAATTTTCCTTTTGTAGAATCTGCTTCCCAAATATCAAAATCTGAAATTTTCTTGGCGTGACTTCGGTTGTATTCGTCGCGATAATAGTTCGTTAAAAAATCAACGACCGCTTCTTTTTGACCCATGTTCAGTTTTGATTTTTTCCAATCGCCCGTTTTCTTTAGTGCTTGGTAGGCCTTGAGTACTTTTTCTCTGACTTCGGCGGCCGGTGTTTTCGCGCGCGTTTCAGCACGCTTGGTGGCTAAGCCGGCCTGCTGTAAAAATGCGGCTTCGAAGGCGAGATTTTTTCCTTCCTGATCGGCAAGTTGAATATACAGAACGTATTGGTTCGTAATCCGAATCTTCGCTGAATTCGCGACATGCGGCAAAATAAAGTTCTCATGTTCTTTGTCATCCGGATACCAGAAAAATTTCCAAACCCGTTTGCCGTAATTGACGGTCGCAGTTCCTGTGCCGTCCTGGCGAGTCACTTCACTTTTGCTGATTGAGTTTGCGATCAATTCACCCCACGGCCTAAGCTCTTCTATCGGCAATAGCGGAACCGCTTGTTTGAACACTTCCGATGGGTCAATTCCCTGCATCAAAGTCTGCCAAATCATAAGCAGAACGCCGTCACGGAGCGTCAAACCTAAAGACGGTTCGCTTTTCAAAACTTCGGGGAGATCAAAATCCTTTGGCGGAGTCTTTCCTTGTAAACGCGTCATGGAAGCGAGCAAGCTGGCGATTTGAAGTTGGTAGCGCGGGTCGTTTGCGAGGCCTGATCGTACTGGAAAGTATGCGTCTGTCAGTAGCTTGGCGAGACGAGTTGGCTCGGCTTGCATCGCTTTCACGTAGCGTTTCTTTTCTTTGACTTCGTCAATTTGATTTGTAAGACGGGGCGCGATGACAAAATACGAATATCCTTTTTCTCTGAGCGCGCTTTCAATCCCCGGCGTATGAAAACCGCCGGTTACGATAATGGAAATGGGTTCGTTCTCAAGCTCCGTTTTCTTGATCGCGTTTTCAATCAAAACCTGATCCCGCTGGAGCGCAAGCTTGTAGAATTTTTCAATCTTCGGCAAATCCTGGTCGAGCACATCGAGTGAAATGGTTTTGTAATCAGTATCAAAATGGTACTTCTCAAGAAGCGGCAGCAGAAACTTCTGGAATGTCTCAGCTTTAAATTCGCTTTGATGGCGGTAGAAGAATTCGGCGTCTTCTTTGGTCAGTGAGAAATCAAACATTTTTTGGTAAATAGAAACGTAATCGGACAGCTTGACCAAGATGCGTTCCTCGTCATTGCGAAACATATTTTCCTTGATTGCAACTTCCAGTTCCCGGATTTCATCAAAGATCCCGACGCCGACCGATTCGTAGAGCTGGATGTATTTTAAATATTTCTCAAGATCCGGAAATTGCGATCCGCTTTTGAGCTGAGGAAGAAACGAGGAAAGGTATGCGTAGTATTCGCCGCGGGAAAATTTGTTCGTCCGGAAATCGCCTGTCTTCTTGATGAATTCAATGAGCTCTTCACCTGCCAGGTTTTTCTTGAGTTCATCGATCAAAAGCCCGACTTCTTGTTCTGCTTTTTCTTGGTTGAGTTCTCGCTCGAGTTCCAGAAGCGTTGTGAGTGCCCGGATCTGGGGATAATCTTCTTGGACTTGCCGCTGCTTGGCTTGGCCGACCAAATATTGGACATACGAGATCAAATCTTTTTCTTCCCGGTGAAATTCCTGCCTCCGGTGAATTAAATCGAGTAAGTCCGGAGATAAAATGTGGCGGGCAATTCCGTTGATCACTTTGTCGAGTTTCGCAATTACCTTTTCGTCTGCGCCTTTAAATTTAAGCGAGTCTAAAAATACTTTCCGGTTCTCGTCGTATAGCGATTGATCTTCTGCGCCGAACAGGATCAGATTCGGCCGGTGCGTAATGGCGAGATATTCGGGGCCGGTAATTAAACTTTCGCTTAAAAAATAATCGGCAACTGTTTTACGGACTTTTGCGTTCGGATAGGCGGATAAAAAGTGGTGCGCCAGTTCCCCGGAAGCACCTTCCACATGGACCAGCTTCGCCCCCTTCTTTTCCACGAAGTAATCGATAATTTGAGCAATGCGCCGCTGGGCTTCCTCGTTGACGTGGGCGTCTTGAATGTGAACGACTAATTTTGGCTCAGTCCCCTTATACGAATGTTTGATGTCGCCGAGCTCGCGTGGGAAATCGGCGGAGGAAAAAAGTTCCGCTGGGGATTTTATCTGTTGAAGTTCCTGGGGGGAGATTTCTTTACTCGATGTACGAAGTGCCGAGATGATGTTCCCCGTTCCGTCAGCATAAACTATCGTATTCCATGTAAAGAGAATGCTGATCGCAAACGCTGTAAGTCTAAGCCAGCGATTGAGCTTGCCGTTTTGGACGTTGATCATGTCCCGCCTTTTTTAGGTTGGCGTTAAAAACATTTTTAAAATGTTTATATTCCAAGCTAAAAAAAAACTCCTTGCGGAGTCATTACGATTAACTTCTCAGTTAGTTTAGATCAGGCGCATACGCTACAGATAAAAACTACCACATGGCACCCTTTCCTGCAACTTTGTAAATAACTTTAAGAAGTTTGCACTAATATACCTTATTTGCACCTGGGAAACCAAGGGAAATTAGCCCGAAAATAGGCTTTTTTTAAGGGTTATCGGGATAAGGAGAACGGGGGTAAACAGGGTCCTTAGGCAGCCAATTTTACCTGCTGGGCAGCCACAGCGGTGTTCCACTTATCCATGAGGAACTGGCGGAAGCGGTCATCCACGAAGACCCGGTCCCCAAAGGCGACCCTGAATCCTTCGGGATTAATAAAGGCATACAGGATGGCCATGGCCAGGTCTGATTTGAACTCTGTATTCTGATAGGTCAAAGCGGCTAATTTATCGGGCAATCTGCCGGCAATCGAGATCACCTTGCCTTCTTTAACGATTACAGAAGCGGCGACACCGGATTGTATTTCATCAGCCGCGCGTCGAATAATTTCAGCCAGATCCACGCCTTGGAGTTCGTTCTCACCGTGGAACTGAACATTCTTAAGTGATAGATTTTGTTTCAAGAATTTCTCAATGGTTCTCATATCACCGCCCGGCAAGGCCCAAACTGATACTTTTTGATCAAGCGCTTTAGTCCTAGCCGGTGCGCCGTTTTTCACAACATTGACAAACGATGCAACGGAATGAGTCGCGAAGTCTGGATCATTTACGAATTCGATTTCGTATCCGTTGGCCAACATGAATTGTTGAGTGACGTATTCAGCCATTGATTCTTCAGCTCTCAAGATCGCAATTTCATCCAACATGTTTCCTGATTCATCCCGCAAGTCAATCAAGCCTTGTTTTCTCAGATCTCTAAACTTGGCATGGAAGACTTCGTGTGTCAGAATTGCTCCGAGTTTTGCGACTAAGAACTTCCGTTCACTTTCTGAAGCCTTTGAAGTCACTGGAACGTTAATTAAATCTAATAAATCATCTGTTTTTACATTGATAGTTCCCTTCGGTGAATTCGTATTCAACGGAGCAAACCGGGCAACTGTGCCTTTGGGCAGAATATCCGTAAGTGCTGAGCGCGTCGGCACTAACGTGTCTATGTACTTCGTGAAATCTGACATAGTAATTCTCAACTCAGGTCGGGCTACCAGCATTTTTGAAATATTCTCGAATGCATCGCGGAACGGTTTGCCGTATTGACCGCCTGCGGTCTTGATAATTTCTCCCAATTGCACCGTTTCAATATTCATTAATTCAAGCGCTTTCGGTGCGGCTTCACCAACGGCGCGAGTTTCTGATCGCTTAAGAAGCGCATTAAATTTTTCGACCATTGCCTTGATTTTTTCTATCGCGGCCAAAGACGCTGTCTTTAGTTCTTCCGGCTCGTCTGTCTGACCCAAGTTTTGAATCGAGCCTGCAATCTCATCAAATTCTTTTTTAGGTGTGGCAGGAACAAATGGAGTTGCTTTATCTACGAGTTTTTGTGCAAGCTGCAGAAGATCCTGATATAACTGAACCGTTTCATCGTCAAGTTTTGATTTGTTAAGCAGTAATTGCACAGTAAGAGCCGTCAAAATAGTTACCGCATAAGAAACAGAGAGTTTTGCTGCGTCCTGTCTTCGATGCGGAATAAATTGATCGACCAGTTCTTGCAATCGATCGGTGCCCTCATGATCGAGGAAGATGTCTACGGCTACAAATTGCTTCATGAGGCTTTCTTCATCAAACGTCTGCCGGATCTGATCTGGCGAAAGCGGCGTTTTACTGATGATCTGACTCAATTGTTGGTTCAGTTTAAACGCCTCAGAATAGTTCCGGTCTAAGTTCCGCAACAGGCGCATCTCATCCGGGGTAGCTCCGCCATCTAGCATATTTAAGAAATTGAGGTTATACGAAATAGCGGCTTTAAGCTGAGTCGCATATTCCTTAATGGTTTTACTCGGTCCATAATCTTTCAAAATGGTCTCAATTCGTTCCAAGTGCGCGTCAACTTCTTGCTCAACCTCCGCTAATCGTTTGGGGGTTAAAGGCTTTTCTTTTTTCGGATCCGCTGGAAAGACCTCCTCATCAATCACAGCCGCAAGTTCATTTCTAATGCCAGACAATTCAGACAGTACTTTGCTTTCCTCAGAGGTCGGCGGATTAAAAAATTCTTTCGTTATTTCTGCTTCTGGAACTGAGTGTATGATCATAATTGTTCCATCCGGCTCTTCGGCGATGGCAGAGAATGGACGACCTTTATCGACTTTTTTATTGGCCGCTCGCTGAATCTGATTCAGCGTCCCTGAAATAATAGGTAAATCTTCCTGGCTTAAGCCCTGTGATAAATATTCGAGTTTCAATTCGTCATACCTATTTTTGAGGCCTTGATATTCCACATCATTCGGGTCAGTCACTAGCCGATAACGAGTCGCCCATTTTTCACCTTTCGGAGAACCCGTAATAAACGCCCAAACTCCGGGCTGTACTTGTTTGGCGCCATCATAATGATGTTCCGAAGGCGTATGAAGATCGTCCTTCCCAGACGGAATAGCGTTAGAATTCGGCGGATGGCTGTGCCACATCTTCAGGAAGTTACCGGTGCCAAATGTTTCCGTTTCATTTTCAAAAGCTCCGATCGTCAAGAAGTGACGTATTTTTCCGGATGAATCGAGAACTGATATTGAATTAAATTCATACTCCATTCCCGTTAACTGCAGTTCTTGCTCTGGCGTTAATTCCCGCTCAAGCTCCGCAACAAATTGACCGCGGCCGATGTCTTTACTCAAAGCGGTATGCAGATATTCTACTTTATTGCGAATGACTTTTTCGCGCGCGGGATCGCCGGCAGCCTCTGACATTTTGTCTTTGAATTCGAGGGTTTTCGCAATAATTTCAGCCGGGTCCTTCGGAGTTACACCGAGACCAATCTCATTGAGCACATATTCTTCAATAATGAGACCCATTTCTGTTGGGTTGTTCCAATTTTCGAAGAACGCGTTCAGAAGATAGTTCGAAACACCGCGTTTAACATTTTGTCCTAAGTAATTGTCTGACAAGAAGTTATAGCGTTTAAAAAGGTTCTCTTTTCGAGTAAGCGGGCCTTTTTGGCCGTAGAGAGCTACTTCCTGAGCGGTAACTTCGTGCGTGACCAAATCTTTGAAAATTCTACGAAGCCGCCAACGGCTGCTTTCCATCGGGTTTTTTGATACTCCGTCAACGAGTTCCTTGAGCGCAGCTGCCTGTTTTTCTTCTGTTTCAGCATTGAGAATATTCAGAACATCGCGCTCGTACTCCGCGTCAATTTCCGCCTGCGTCGTTTGCCCCGCGTACACTTTCAATTCGTCAAAATTTTGATATGTTCTCTTTCCTTGAGAATCAGTTTCGATTTTTTCGATAAAATCTTTAATATCTTTGAATTCGTGCATCAAAATATTGGCCACAACGTGCGGTGGTAACGCAGCCGTTAACCGTCTCAAAGTCAGAATAGCGCGATTCCAAATTTCCTGAAGATCTCGTTTATATTGAGTGTATGCAACATCCGTTATTCCAGCTGCAAGACTTCCGTCAAAATTCAAGATTCCGTCCTGTTTTGCAAATTGTTCGACGTAAGCTCCTTTATTTTCATCCATAAATGCCTTCAGAAGATCGGATTCTGTCTTGGCCCCCAAAAGAAGTTCCATGCCCATGGCGCGCAGTTCTTTCATCGATTCACAGAGACCAATTTTGCCCGGCTCTGAGCAATCCGTTGGATCAAGAATGTGCGTATATTCGTGATCAAAGAAATTATTTGGAACGTTGCGAGGCGTGATAGCAATACCGGATTTTGAAAATGCATGAGAAATTTCAAAATCAGAAGGCGCCTCGACAAAAGCTCCCGCTCCGGTCTTACCGAGTAGTTTCACAAATCTTTCCCATTCTTTAATCCGGAGTATGGCAAACGGAACAGCAGGCATTTGAAGGATGTTCACCGTAGAAATCAAATTCGGATCATAAAGTTCTGCGGCAATACCTTCTTTAATGGTGTCTTTAAGGGCGGCTCGATATTCTGCATAGGTTTTAAATCCGAGTTTTTCAAGGCGCTCTTTGTCTTCTTGGCCATCCTTTTTCTTTGGCACCAAAACATAATTTCCTGAGGCATCCTTGCGAGATTCCAATCCTTTCATAACAACTTCAACCGATTCGTCTCGGCCCGCAGCATCTTCGCGGCCTGAGCGAAGTGCTTTGAGTTCGTTTTCCATTAATTCTTGATTGGCAAACGCCCTGGCTTGACGGTCGCTGTCTGCTTTATTTTGAGTCAATCCGCCGGCGCTGGATCTATTCTGAGCACGTTGAGCAGCCCGGACTTTTTCGACCTCCGGACGAATGATGTCTTTCATGATGTTGGATTGGCTGATCGCTTCACGCAGCCGGCTCTTGACAGCTTGAAATTCAGTGGCTGTACGAGTCAGGGTAATATCTTCGTATTTGTCCGCCCCTCCGTAATAAACTTGGCGCGTCATCTCGTCAATTTTATAGAAAACTTTCTCCGCGTAATCAGCAAGCGCTTCTTTTGATTTCGCAGTCCGGACATTTTTGCTCATCTTTGCAAATTCTTCCCGTTGCGCCGTGCGTTTATCTTCGCTCGGACCCAGTTCCGAAATGAGAAACGCGATATAATCGAGCCAAGCAATCTGGGCGTCTTTTGCATCGCCTTTGCCCTTACGCGTTTCAGCGCGTTTCGGACCGAGCGGATCAGTCATCGCGGGAACTTCATTGCGCGCGATGCGTTCATTCATGTTCTTGAGGGCCTCAATAATTTTTTCTACTGATTCTCTCTTGCCGCGGCTGAACACTTCGCGCAAGTCGGAAAGTACGGGCTCCGCTTTATGCTCTTCCTTCTCAAAGCCGGTCCGGTAAGCATCCCTCATCGCAACAAACATGCTCGCCTCGTATCTGTTCTTTAAGTCCTTTTTCTTCTCTAAATTCTTCGTATTTCCGCGGGGGGCATTTCGCAATTGTCTCTTGGCGAGTTGCACATCGCTCACCTGAGACGGCTTGAGGTAAATTTCTAAATCATCATAAGTTTTCTCGAGGGCCTCCGTTGAATCAGCATTTTTCACTCTCGAAAGAACCGCTTTTACGTTTCCTTGACGCGTTTCTAGTTTCTCTCCTAACGTGGTCGTCCGATAAGCTCCGGCCGGATTTCTCATTTCTTCAAATTTGTCATGGTAGCTTGTCAAATTGTCCTGGACCGTGCGGCTGCGTTGATGGCCGTAGGTCGCCAAAGCGTAAGTAAGATCTCTGGCCCGAATTTGCCGGCGTTTAGTAATCTCAAAACGCGCGGCAGGCGCATTGCGCTGGGCGAGCTTAATCAATCGGTCAAAGGTACGAAAATCTTCGGGGCTGATCGAAAGCTGTTCGCCTTTCGCTTTTTTATCTTTATTTTCTTCGAACTTTTTATCCAAAATTTTCCGGGCGCGTTTGATGCTATCGGCATCACCTTTGACCAGCTGTTCTTCAACTTGGTCCCACCAACCCAATACTGGGTTCATTCGGAAATACCGGAAAATGGCTTGATAAGCGTCTTTGCCGCCGTTCACGAATTTCGTAATCGGATCATCAGAAAGCGGCTGATAGATCATATGCTCATAATAATTGGCTTTGTTCCGCCAGATCACGCCTCCTTCGATCATGGTATAGCCGCGTTGCGCTTCCAAAATTCCCTGTTGCCATTCAGGCGGGGCGAATTTAAAGAAGGTCGCTGAATAGGTTTCAGCCAAATAATCACGGAATGCTTGATTGACGTCATCAGAACCGGATTTGAGCCCATCGGCACGTTCGACCAATTGCAAACGGTCAACGAGCATTTTGCCGTGGCTTTCCAGGTTATCTGCTTTCTTCCGCCATTCCGCAGCTTCGCTTTGAGTCATTTTTCCGCTCAGAAGATCTTTCTTCACTTTTGCTCTCAGCGCATTGGCGCGAGATTGGAATCCTGACACTGCTGTCCCGCGCAGGCGGACATTCTTTCCCCCGTCTGTGGCCAGCCACAATTTTTCAATGCCAGCTTCCACCGTTTCGTGACTGAGAAGTGCGAAGACCAATGTTTTGGCTAACTCAGGCGCGCGAAGCAGTCCGCTGTACTGGAGTTTGAGCAGGTTTTTCACAAAATCATCCGAAAAATCGATCTTCTCATCAGAAACGGCCGCCGGCGTATCCATGCCTGCTTTAATTTCGATCGGAAGATCCTTGATCAATTCCATGTTCACTTCAAGCATATTTCTGAACCATGCCGGCATTTCTTTGGCATTCTCGCCAGTCAACATTGCTCTTCCAGCATCTTTAAGTTCCTCGACCATCTTTTTCAGGTCATCAGCAGAAATCGGAAGTCCATTTTCGATTCTGAACTCAAGCACTTTGCCGCGGACGTATGGATTGACCTTGATTGCTTCATCCAATAACTTCACCGTTGCTTCATTCATTTTTTCCAAATCGTCTTTAATGTGCTTAAGATCTTCGGCGCTTTCGGCATCTTTACGTTTCTTTGCGGTCGCTTTTGAATTGATTTCCGCATCTCTCATGAGCATTTCGGCTAAGCCGCGTCTAAGATTCATGACGCGCTCGGCATCATAATAAGACTGCGTTCTTTGAGTCCATTGCTCTAAGTGTTTGATTTGATCGGTATAAATTTGCTTGATCGCATCTCTTTTTCTCTTCAAAACAACCGGTTTGCCGGTTGGCCATGCAGCGTTTGGATAAGCCCGGCGAAACGCCTCTTGAATTCCGGCCAAGGCTTTTCCTTCAATCAGATCAAATACTTCTGAAACCGTAATGGTTTCCGGATGAAGCGCGGGATCCCCGGCAGCCCAAAGCAGTCCTTCAATCTCTAGCATCGTGATCAACGTGGGATCTTTCATGTCTTCAATCTTCACACCGGTCCGGCGAAGAATCGACATCAGCTGTTCAAGCGTAACGCCTTTGGCCTGAAGTTTATTAATTTCTTCAATCGCGCGGCCGATTCGGAGCAATCCGTCAAGCGTCGTATCATCCGAGACTTTCAATTTAAATCGCTGATCAATGACCGGTTCCACCGTTAGGGCGGTTACCATCAGTTCGGCTTCTCGTTTTCCCCATGCGGCATTGATGTTGTTCAATGCTCGGGTTAGAATCTCGACCGATTCCGGAGTTTTTACAATGGACTTCATTTGTTCAACGTCTGGCTTATCTAAAATCGTACTAATAAACCATTCCGGCAAGTTTCCGAAGTGCAGCATCGCCAAGTGATATAGTTTTTTGCCTGTAATCACAGTTTCCAAAGGCGAAGAAGCAAGCTGCTTGTCCCGGGTTTCTTTCTTTTTCATCGCCCTCTCGACATCTTTTTGCTTCATATTATTTTTCTCAGCAAAATCTCTCGTGTAAATATCGAAAACATCATGAGCGAATTTGGACGAATCTAAAGAGTCCTTAACGTCTTCAATGGCTTTGCCGTCAAAGAGGGAGTTGAAATTGCGGATAATCTGGAATTGACGGTGGAATAAATTACTGAGCTTGACAGCGCACTTAGAATCGGATGAGGCATCTTTACAAAGTTGAAAGATGCCGCCTTCTTCCTTTCCTGTAAGCATCTTTTGTATTTGTTCTTGTAATCGATCAATGTCTTTTTGAATGCCAGCGCGTTCCTCCACACCCTTATCATTAACCCCATACGGCATCTGCTTCAATTTAGCTTCTAATTCTTCAAGTTTATTTTTTGCATCTAAAAATCCTCTGTTTAATTGTTTCGCATGTGCGGAGGCATTGCCCGTCAGCTCCTCGACTGCGAGTTCGATTTCATCCATTTTCGCCTTGTACTGGCGCTGATACTTATTGCCTCTGCCTTCTTCGATGTTGTCAGCGCCTTTTAGGATCTTAGCTTTTCCGGCTTCGCGGGCAAGCGCTTGATAAACTTCTTGCCGCTTGGCTGAGTCCGGATGATTCGCCAGATCAAGTTGTGCAAGAAAGTAAAACGGTGTCTGATCTTGGCCTTCAAAGCTTTCCGCTTTTCTTCGGAGCCAGTTGTCATACATATTGCCTTGCGTCTTAAATAAACGGCCTCCAAGCGACAACGCACCGACCGTGAGAGAAACGATGACGGAAGCAATCCAAACAGCGGCGCCTGTAAAAATAAATTTCCAGGCCGTTGGGTACTGAGGTTTTCGGCTGTTGTATGCTTTTTCAAATGTCTTTTTTAGGTCCGATTTTCCGAGAAAGAAATTCTGTAATTTAGTCTCTGCCTCTTTGAGTTTAGTTTCGACATCCGTAACTTTATGTTTGGGATGTAAAGATTTCATGGTTCCAATTTGTTTTTCAAGGTTTTCAATTTTTTGCTTAAGCGGCACATAGTTATTGTAATACGTGCTCTTTTCTATAGCCGTTAACTCTTTCACAATGCGTTCTTCCGGTTCGAGCATCTTGTTCATGGCTCTGTAGCCAAGTAATGTTTTAATCCCAACAGGAACGCTTAATAAGATACCAATAATCGTCCATTTGGTTCCGGTAAAGGCGCCGATGACGGGGATCTTTGTTAGAGCCGAAGCGGCAAACCAGGTGGCTATATAGGGGCTCAACGCCATACCGACGCCAAAAATTATTCCTCCAATAACGAGAAGACCGAGAAAAGCGCCAACCTCAGGTACCGATAAAAGTTTTCTGAAACCCTTAAAAGAGAGCGCCAATAACAAGGAACCGGATACTGCAGCGCCGATAAACACTAGCGTCGGCGCACTCAATAATAATACAGCTACTGCCGCCGAACCAATTCCGATACCGACAGCGCTTCGATAGATCCAGAGCACAGCGCTTTTTTGCATGAGATCTCCAAACTTAGCGCCCAGGGTGAGGAATGTCTTTTTAATGAACGGCTTGTAAATATCTTCCGTCACTTTGCTGACGCTTAGTCCGAAGGCGCGCTTGATCGCATTGCGGAACTTATACGGCCATTCGAAACCCACCCTTTTCTGATAAATGAAGGCGCCGAGTACCACTCCCGCGATTGGAAGCGCACTCAATAAGACCATCGGACCTAACGCCATGGCGGTCAATGGGATGGCAATCTTACCCACAGCAATCATGAACCACCCGCCCCAGATTAAAAAGCCGACGGCCGTCAAGGCAAGACCGAATTTAACAATTTTCATCGTCGCGGCTTTTGCTTCTGCTGTGCGTTGATCTTTAATTTTTGCCTGCGCCAAGTTTCTGAGCCGAATTTCTTTATCAACTTGATCGGCTGATAATTGCTTGAACCGATTCGCCAATTCGGGATCATGTTGCATTAAGTGATCGAGTTTTGTTTGAAATTCCGTGATCATGTGTTCTTCGAGCAGCCGGTTTTCAATTTTTTCTTTCGCAATCGAGGCGCCGGTTCTCCAAAGAATTGGTATCGTAGCGCCAAAAAACCAAAGTTTGAAACCGCCTTCGTAATACGATTTCGTGAAACGTTCCATCAAACTTTTGAGCAACCACTTAAAGAGGAACCAATTAAACGAAATCGCACCAGATGGAACATCGATGCTTAGTCTGGCAGCGCGATCTTCGCTTCTGGTTACATCGCTCAAACGCATGGACATTAAAGCGTCTTTCCGGAACAACTTCCTATCAGCAACGAAGACCACATTTCTTTCTCCGTTCGCAAGTTGTTCATTTGTAAGGGGTTGCAAACCAGGAACAGTGGGCGCATTGACGCTAACACCTTTTAATACTGTTCCGTCGGCAAGGCCATACCCGTGGAATTCGTTATCAACGTTCATTTGATCCACAATCGAGTGGTCGACAACGCTGTAGTTTCCGATCGTAATATCTTTTGCCACTAAGGCGTTTGAAATTTCAGCATCTTTTCCGATGGTGGCGCCGTCGCCGATATGCGTCATTCCCGGTTTTTCTTTCTTTTCTTGATCCTGTTTAAATGTGATTCGAGAACGCTCTCCAATTTTAACGCCTTTGCCGATTTGAACATGGTCACCGATCATGGCCCCGTCATTAATGACGGTTACATTTTTACCGGTTCCGCCGTTTACTTCGCCTTTGATGACAACGCTGTTAGCTCCGGTATTAATGATAACTTTTCCTTTAATCTCAGCACTGCCCAAGATGACCGCCATTCCCGAACCGTTGACTTCAAGATCTGAGAGCGAAACTTTTTTCTCTGCATCTTTATGAATAAAGACATAACCGCCCTGTTTTGTCTGAATTAATTTTCCTTGTCCCATCTTAAATTGAGCTTGCGCAAATTGGCCGTGAACACTGTTGTCTGCGGCTATGGCATCCGCCGACGCTTGGCCGCGTGTGCGAATAATTTCGTTTAAGGATTCCGCCACTTCGGCGCTCATAGAGGGCGCCCTTCGAATCACAAGACCGGTCGGATTTTCACCGTCACGGCCACCTTCATCGAACACAAAGTACATGTTGCCGTTGATATCAATAACGCCACGTTCACCCGATTTGATAATGGCAGCCAAAGCGGGGCCTTCCCGGTGAAGCGAGTTAATTGCCGAGAACATTTCTTCTTCATCGTCACCATCAAAATAAATCGGAACTTTTTGGCCACCTTGGGAATATTCGATTTCATATTTCGGAAGTTTTGATTTGCGCTGATCCGGAGTCAGAGTGGCATTTTGCCTGTTCCACGATTCGGCATGTTGTTTTGCTTCAGCAATTCCGATTCGGACGCCGGCGACAGGATCACCTTGAGCATTATCAACTGTAATTTTTACAACCGGCCGGCCGCCCTCTTGAGTCTCTGTCACGTTGAATCTGGCCGGTGCGGCACTTTGCTGAGCCGATGTTGAAGCTTGAGTTGCAACGCTCCTCGAAGCGCCGGGTGTGACTTGACCGATTTTTCTGGCATTTGATTTCGTGTAGTGGACATTTTGCGCCACATGGCTTCCGCTATTTGAAGTGGTTGGCATTTCGACATCGGATTTAAAGAATCGTTCATTAGAAACCAAATCTGTTGTGCGTTCTGCGCGGCCCATGGAATCAAGCAATCGAGAGTTCATTCTGAGATTCATAAACCAATTCGCAATCGAACGCAAACCTACGAATCTGAATATTTTTTCCGTCCATTTCACAACCCATCCCGGAATCGATCTGAGTCCAAGCGGCAATGAAAAGAGATGAGCTCCGAGCCAAGCCATACCCAATCGTGCGGCCCGGCGGATCGAACGTGCCCGGTCTGAGGCATTTTCGGAAGCCCAAGCTTGTTGTCTCACGATATCCAGCTCTTCCTGGTGCGGATTTTTCTTGCGAATACCATCGATGATTTCATTCGTGTTTTGGGTTTCTTCGGCCATCATTTTTTCACGCTCTTCAAGACTGAGCATCGGCGTTTCAAATTGTTCGCGCAAATCTTCGGCTTCAGCTTTTGCGTCATCGGCGGCTTTCAGTGCAGCATTAATGATACCCTTGGCGAAGTCCATACCAAAACTACGGTTCCAAATCTCGCGCTGGACCACCTCAATACGTTGGGCAAATTGACGGCCTAATTTCTTTGCGCGTTCAACCTCTCGCGGAGAACCATTTTTCGGTGTCACCAAATAATTCATCCGGTTGCCGGCGCCCTTTGAAAATTTTATTTCCTTAACCCGTTCAAGCATTTCCGTATTCTGCCAATTTGCGCCCATATCAAACAGCGCATCGAGTGAAAATCCCTGCCAATCAAGTCTCAGCCGATCAAACAGAGGCGCAAGCTGTTCTCGCTTGAGTTCGCCATTGGTAATTCCATAAGCTTTTAAATTAACGCCTAAGGCTTCGAGAATTTCCTGTAGCGCCATCATGGCTTTGTGATCCCGGCTCGGAGCATTCTTATCGCCGAATTTCTTCCAGAGCACATCCAGGACTTGATGAATGGCTAGTTCCGCCCCGGACTTCCGGGCCGGCTCAGTTTTGGCCACTTCATCATGAAACTCGCCGATGGCTTTAATGAGCTGCATCTTTGCTTTGAACTGGGTCAAGAAGCGAATTGCTTTCTTCGAAGTAATATCTTTAATCTTCGCTTTACTCATTTCATTCAGGACAAAATATTCAAGCTGCAGACCGTTTTTCTGGATTAATTCTTGAATCGCCTCTTGAATTCGCTCAGGAGTCTCACCTTCCATGCGAATATAAAGGCCCCGAATCAATTGAGTCATCATTAACATTCTCTTGTGGAACTGTCCGATGTTTGAAATTTTATTGAGCAGAGTATTCTGATCCATTTTGTATTGTTGTTGAATGCTGTTCATCAGGACCAATTCTTTGACCACGCCATTGAGCATAATGTCCCGGGCAAAACGCTGCTGCTGATTCAAGGCATAATCAAGCAAATTCGTCAACACAATGTCCATTTGTTTCCGGGTCTTGATTTGATCGAGCAGGACCGCAGGAGTCAATTCGAGATTCCGGTCTGAAATTCCGGCTTCTTCCAACGCATGGATCAAACGTTGTTTTACGATCGCATCATCGAATAAATAATTGACCTGTTCGAAGGCATGTTTAAGATCATCTCTGGCCTGCTGAATGTTTCTCCGATAACCATATTTAGAAAATCCAAGCATGTTCATGGTGACTCCAAAACTATGCTTCACAGGAATTATCAAATAGTAAGACCAGAAACCTTTATTATCCGGATTTTCTTTCATCAGTTGATCAATGGTTAAACGCTGTTGAGGACCTCTCAACAAGATTGAGCCATCACGGTTATAAATAATGCCAAGCGGGGCCAAGCCTTCATGTTCCGGTAATGTCAAAACCTCTTTTCCGAATAAACTCCGGTTCATGAGCCAACGACGGAAAGCTGGAAAACTCTTAAACAAACCATTCAAGAAACCGAATCCAAAACGAAATTGCCGGTTCACCTCGCGCTCAATTTGAATTCCGCTGTTCGGCTTGACGCCGACTAAAATTTGCTGTCCCTTCTTATTCGTTTTCCACTGTAAGTTATAAACGCCGCCTTCGGCGGTGATGAATTGTCTCTGGCCCGGAAGGATTTGATATTCGGTTCTGCCGTTTCGGAACCGAGTCAGTGTTTGTTTCAAGCTGGCCGCAACAAAATGGTCCGCAGGAATTTGGCCGGTACGGTCTTGGCCTAAGAAGTTACTGCTCCTTAATTGGTGGGCCAGACTTTGCGCATAGTCGGTATCTGCGCTCGGCGCATCCGTCATAATTTTTTGGGTAATCTTTTTGGCAATTTCAATTCGCGCATCGTCGTGATAGCGGGTCAGAATGTTTTCCATCCGGATCATGACGGCAGCTTCTGTTTCATTGGTCACTTTATGATCCTTCATATATTCCGCAAAATCGCTGCCGTGCTGTTGTTTGATTTGCACAACCATATCCGGCTTGCTGAATTCGCTCATTTTTGCTTCATAGAAGTAAAGGAAATTATTGAGCTTCTCCGCTCCTCGAATGCCGTATTTATCTAAGATTTGGGTGCTCAGGAAATTGATGCCTTGGAGTACATCTTCTTTTCCGCGCGGGTCATTCTTTGAAAGGATATCGTTGATTCGAGTTTCAAGCTCCTCAAACTTTGCCTGAATTAATGGAACATTCGGATTTGCAAGTTTCAATGCCGTCAGAGCGCTAAGGGCTTGCTGAATCGCAACGTTCGGAACTGCTTGGCTATGACGAAGGGCCGTCTCAATTTTGGCCAAATCTTTTTGAAGGTCTCGAACATTTTGGACTTTAAATCCGGCTCTCAAAAGATCGAGCGCAGCGAAGAAGAACGTATGCATTCCAAGATCTGCGTTTTGGTTTTGACGGCTAAAACCATTATTAACCAGGCCATTTCGGTCAAGATCATTGATATAAATTTCCATGACTTGGCCGAACCCGCCGCTCCGTCCGACACGCGCTTCCTCTTGAAGCTTGGTGTAATGAGTGCGCGGCGCGCCGAGATTGACTTCAATTTCTCCGACGATTACGGAGATGGACATCGCGTCAAATAAATCATTCAATTGCACTTGCAGTTCAGCTTGGAAGCGTTCCTGACTCAAATTACTGTCCGTAACCATTTTAGAAATGATTTCTGAGCGGCTCTTCGCATCTTCCTTGCGGTCCGTTTTCTTTTCAGTATCCGGCAATGTCGCATCAATCAGATCCATGAGTAGTGCCCGTCGAGCCGTTTCACGGGCAGCTTCGTTCGGAATTGAATTAAATCGTTGGTTTGCTTCATTCAAGATTCTGGTTATGATCTCGGTACGAAGATTATTAAATTCTATTTCCTTAGCTTCTCTCTTGGCCCGCTCGGTCAAATCTTCCAAGTCTCTCAAATTCGCAAACTCTGCGCGCAAATGTTCGAGCCCATCTAATTGATCACGATAGTTGCCATCTTGATCAACCTGTTCGATGACCTTTTTGAGGCGGCTAACCGCGCCATCAAATTCCCATTTCGAATAATCGGTACCGCGCCCATACTTTTCAATGGCAAAAACCGTCGTATTGGATTTTCCTTTACTAACAGCCAGTTCATATTCATGGTCAGATTGGTTTCCGTCCAAGAGGAAAATATTTCCGATTTTTATTGCCTGGTTCTTCAGATCCAGTAGGTCGTTTAATTTATCCTGGTTCTGAGCCATTTGCACTTCAAAGAAAGCGTTCATTAAAATCAGACGGGCAAACCGCTTATCATTATTGCCCCGCTGTTCGCTCAATTGGCTCATTAATTGTTCCAGCACAACGCGCCTAGAGACATCCACGTCGGTATTAAAATTGGATATAAATTGCCTAAATTTGCCAATTTCTACTTGCCGAGCGTTATTTTTCGCTGCTTCATCCAGTGTTATATCTGCCGCAATTTTGTCCAGTTCGGTTAAGAAAGCTGTGGTTCTTTCTTGCAACGCTTTTCGTTTTGGATCGCTTAATGGGTTTTGTCCCGGAAAGAGCGAATCGAACTTTTCAAGCACATCTTGCGTGGAAGTTTGGACAGCATGTTTGAAGGCTTCGCGCGCGGTCGTCGGCGTACTAAATACTCTGGCGGGCGCGTTATAACCTTTTTTGCCATCTTTGTGGTTTTTGAACCAACCCATTAAAAAGTCCATCGCTTGATCTAATGAACTTAAACTCGGGCCCCGATGATATCTGCGGGCCGTATCAATGTGTTCCGGTAAAGCAAAAGGCTCTTCAGTGGAAAGTTTTAGCGCCATCATCATCTCGACATAACTTTCTTCAAAAACAGTTTGGCGCTTCCCGTTTTGTTTGAATGCATTTCCGTTACGATCATAAGTAGAGACGCTGATGCGCGATCCGGTACCGGTTGAACCTCCCATATCCCTAACCGTATTTCCGTTTTCGTCTATCATGGTCTTGGTAATCTTTTGGAACAACTGAAGGGCGGTGACTTGACCGCTTGTGCGGGAATCGGCTGTTGCCATTAATTTTCCACCCCGTTTTTCCACATAGTCCACATTCAGAACATCTTGCAGAAGCGCCATGAAATCTGTTTCACGTTGATTGCTGACAGAACCGTCTCCGCCCATGCTGAATGCGGAAAGAATTCCGCGGCCATTCCATTCCCGGATGTTGCCCTTTTCATCGCGGTCGTAATCGAGTTTGAAATCTTCTCCTTCTTTTCGGGTCCGCAACAGGTCTAAGCTCCGGCGGAAGATCATAGCGAACACATCCCGGTCTCTGAGTTCCTGAGTCTTTTCTTCGTTCCCCAGTAAACTGCGGTCTTTTGTAATTCCCATATCCGCTGCAAACTTTCTTAATTCGGCGCGGAAATCTTCCGGTAAGCCCTTCCAAATTTGTTCCATAGCAACTGCAAATTGTTCCGTTTCTTTAATGGCAAAACCCGCTTGACCGCCGTTGTCGGTTGCAACACGATCAAATAATCTGCCTCCGCCCGCCTTAACGCCTGCAAATTTTGCCCTTAATGCTTCGACTTGGTTTTTCCATTTGCTGTCCGTAATTGAAACTTCTGTTTCTCCTCCGAATTGAGTGGCTTCGTAAGCCATGCTCAAAATGGTCTGAAGCATATCTTTGTGTTTGCCGCGAATACGCGCGCCTTTTTCAGCATTAATAAAGAGCATTGCGATCATGAATTCTTTGTCCATTTCGTCGACCGTCATAATCAGCGGTTCGCTAATGGCCGGATTGGGTGAGCGGAAACTATCCAGATGAGTAAAATGAGCGTCTTCACTCTTAATGTAAATAACGAGCGCTAGGTCCGGTGTGTCTTTTCGGTCGTACGCTTTATTGATCGCTTCCTGGCCCATTTTATTTCGATCGACCCCTCGTACCGTTATGCCTAATGTCGCAAAGACACCGATTTGATCTTCGAATAATTCGTCGCGAAGCTGGTCGTCGGATGGAAGGATTTGTTCGACCGCATGGCCGCCTAAGGCTTTGTAAACACTCCGGGTTGGAAGAGTGGATGCCTTACCTTGACCGGTCGACATTTGCAGCGAAACATTGTGATAGAGGGCTACTTCACCGACATATTGAACGCCGCGGACCATGGCTTTATTTTTACCTTGGATCAATTGGGCCAAATTGTAATAAACCAACAGTTCTGAAAAAGTTTTACCGCTCATTCTTTGTGTCTTTAATTCGTTCTTATGGCTTTGATTTACCGTTTTGGCTTCCGCGGCAACCGCTCGGCGGAACATTTCGCTGTCTCGTAATTGTTTGTTAATTTCATCCAAAATTTGTTTCAACTTCGCGGCTTCCTTGCCTGCCGGCGAGGCACGGTCAACCGTGGCTTCATCGTCTTTAAGCAGTTCCCAGCTTTTGTCAACGAGCGGATTGATGACGCCTGAAACTTGATCCAGTACAGCCCGTTTATTTCCTTTCTTTAAATCCTTTCTCATTTGAGTAATTGCATCTTCACTAAATCCGAATCGCATCAAGGTTTGATCGAGCTGCTGAATTTCTTTTTTCGCGGCTTGCTGATCTGAATAACCTAAATGATTGAGCCGGTCCGAGCTTGCGATGCCAAGCGCAAGGATCATCATGGCCGTAAACAGATAGGTTTTTTTCGTCATCGGTTTTTTAACAGATATTTGAATTTCATCCCGAAGCTGCTTTTTCTTGGCTTTAAGGTCAAAGGAAGACGTTTTTCGCCACCAGGATTGCTTGGGGGGCGTCAGAAGTGCTGCCATCTGTTTGGCGCCTTGTTTTCCCAATCGTTCTTCAAGTTGTTTCGCTTCTTCCCGAGAGGTTTCGCGGTAATATTGGTTCACATCGGTGTCGACCAGCGCGCCATCTCTATAGGCTTCAATCTTTTCAACATCCGCAGCTCTTTCAATATAAGCATTGGTCCCATTGGTGGCGATAAAACTATCGACGAGCGAATCGCTATCGATTTGGCTTAAAACTTTCTCAACTTCTTCAATCGATTCCATGAGCGTAGTCGTCAATACCAATGCCTTCTCTTGCTCAAATTCACCCCGGTGAAGAGTTCCATACTTTTGAAGCTGCGTATAAATACTTTCCTTGCTTGGATCATTTTTGTCTGCTTTGGCATATTCAAGAACCTCTCTACCGGCTTTCGCGTAAGCCGCACGAGCAGTTTCGAAAGCGGCTTTCGCGGCTGAGAAACGGTTCACTAAATCCTGATCTAGATTTTCAGAAGCGCGCATTTCCTCGTATTGCTTTCTGAGCGGCTCATATTTTTTCTGAGCTTGATCATAGGGATCTTTTGCGTCTTTAAACGCCTTCAGGAGCGAAGACAATTTGGCAGATACGGCTTTGCCAAGAAGAGGATGCGTCGGATCGAGTTCTTCCAGTTTAACCGCGAGCGGTTTTAAAGGAGTTCCGTCCATATCATCGCGGTCGCCGTTTTCATTGAACTTAAGAATTTGTCCTGAGGCGTCAAAAACGAGTTCAAACTTGGACTTGGTATTTTCATTCGCAACCATAATATGGAGATGATTATTGGAATCCACCTCGAACTCTTTATGGTTCACAAATGAAGAGACGTGATCGTTTTGGCCGGTAAGGCGTCCGCCCTTCCGGTCAATTTGAACGGTTGAATTGCCAATTCGGATTTCGCGCTGACCGTTCGCTTCTCTTGCGCCTACGTTGTAGGAATTAATTAGATTTCCGGCGGTGTCATAGATATAAATTCCGCCGTTTGATCCTTCTTTAAAGGCATAAATCGCTTCGTTGCCGAAGGCATCCGTTGCTTTACCGACGGTAAAGCCGGGCCGTTCCGTTTGAATATTTCCCATAATTTCTGATTCTGTTTTTGCGGGAATTTCAACTTCGGCCGCCGCAGGAGGAGTCGGCGGTACGTGCCGTTCAAGTAAATCTCCGTCCCGAACCAGTTGACCGAGATCTTGAAGCAGCGGATCGATCGCATTAACCGCGTCTTCCATAGACTCAATGCCGCCCATCGATCTGCGTATTTGTTCAAGACCTTGCTGCATTTCTTCAAATGTTGCGCTGGCTAAAGTCACGCCGCGGGCATGCAAGATCGAACGCAGGAGTGAGGTTACCTGGAGCCGGGCGCGGAAATCGGCGCGGCTTCTATTAATGAAGACGTCTTTGATTGGATTTGGAGTGGCCGCTACAGCCGCGGCAGCTCTTTGGGCCGTGAAAGGTGCAAAGAGGAAACCGAGCAATAAGAACGGGCTTATGGAAGCTGTTTGAACACCATGGTTGGCGCCTGTGGCAAAGAATGAAGAAAGGTCGATGCCGTAGCTCGACAAGAGCCATTGTCCGGCAACCATCAGTAAGATGCCGCCAACCATCATGGCAACGCGCCCGAAGCGGCTACGACCTGTGAACGTAATCAGAGGGGCTGAAGTTTCGGAACGGAATTCAATCACTGCCCGCTGTTCAAAATCAAACCCAATTTCATTTTCCAAATCAGCGGCAACTTCGTTTTCGTGTTTAATAGATTTCGCTTCCAAATCGCGCTGGGCTTGCGCAAGCGCTCTGGCTTCCTCAAACCGCTGATTACTGATAATCATGTCGTTGGTTTCTTCGAGTTCAGGATAGGAACCTTCCAATGCAATGCCTTCGGCGGTATATCCTTCCGGAAGCTCCATCGCAGCATCAACTGCTGGTACCGCTGCACTTTCAGCAACGGGCGGCGCCATTTCGGCTTTTGAAAGGTCATATGTTTCACCCGTTTCAACCGGAATATTGGTTTCAAGATCTGCTTGCGTTTCTTCGGCGCGCGCAGAACTCGTTTGAGCATTACTTGCACGAATCGCATCGGCTTGGTTTCTGAGACGCTGGGCTTCTTGATACGGGTTAAAACCGGTCATGGGCAGCGTTTCTAATGCATCACCCTGCCGCTCAAAAGCAGCCGCCATGCGGTCCAAGAGAAGAGCTGCGGCTGGAGTACCGGTTGCGACCGCCAATTCTTCAAAATTGCTGAAATCTTGGCCTTGATAACGAACGAATGCTTCGACGGCGAGACGGCGCATTTGATTGGCTAAATTGGTTTCACCCGCCAGATCAAAATGCAACGCTGCTTTCCGGAACGCGTGTCCGGCATTCAATAGCAGTGGATTCAATTCGGCTTGCGCATCCAAAATTAATTGTTCGAGCCGGTCAATTTCAGATTGCTCCGCACCATCATCCAATTTCGCGTTGCGTTGGGCTTTTAACCTTTGGATTTGACTTTCCAAGCGCACAATTTCGGGTTGGAGTTTTATGGCTTCCGCTTCCGCGGCACGTGCCAATTTGCGTTCAGCGGGAGCGCGCTTGGCTAAATCAATGGCTTTCGTTTTAGCAATATCAACTTGTTTGCGGGTAATCGTCGAACGAGAACGAAAAACGGGTGCTTCCGCAAAAGCAGTCTCATAATTTTGGAACGCTGTTTCAATTTCCTCAGCCGTTCCGGAGGTCATTGCCTGCTTGAGTGCTTCACGGGCCTTTTCAAAGGCTTGAAATTTAGCTTCAGCGTTCGCGTTTCTCTGTTGGCGAGCAGCGTCGCTCAAAGCAGCATTGATCGCATCAACGTTATAACGAAGCGCCGATAAGGCATTTGAATAATTTGTGGCAACTTGTTGGAACTGGCCATAAATTTGATTGAATTCGGTTTCATTAAGCTTCCCTTGAATAAAATCTTGGACGGCCGCATCAAATCTTTGTTTTTCAGCTTCGTAATTCTGAGCGAGTTCGGGAAGCGCAGCCTGTTTTTGAGTTATGCTTTGGAGAACGACTTCCATCCGGTTGCGCTTGGCTTCCATCTGGCTAACTAAATCTACATTGGTTTGAGCGATGTCAACCTTGATTTGAGCCGCTTGGACGGCAAGCTGCAAACTACCTATTTCTTCGCGCGCGGTTGCATCCGTAATTGCAATCGGGGCCGCGACACCAAGCGCTTCTTGAGCTTGACGAAGCGCTTCTTCGGCTGCTGCAAGTTCCTGTTTTGCAACTTTGAGATTGCTTTCAAATTTAGACACATTTTCGAGCGCGCCTTCAACGCTTTCGGTATGATTCATCCAACGAACTAACCGGTCGGCCATTAACGGGCTTACTTCACCGGTGGCCAGCCAACCAGCCATTCTGTTGAACTCCACGCCCTGAAGCGCTATAAACCTTTTAAGCAGATCAAATTTTTGCTCCACGCTCAGTTGGGATGCGCCGGCTAAATTGTTAAGAATCTTTTGAATGATTTCATTTTTAATATTTCCCGCGCGCAAGCGGTCAATTAACCCTTTCACTTCTCCATTGAACCGGTGAAGTTCTGTCATGATTTCTCTGAGCATATCCGATCGACCAGCTTCGTCTTTCATGAACGTTTGTATACCAGCAAGTGCCATCTGCGCCAATGCGGGATTCATTGCTTGTGTCCGGGCAAGAAGCCGAGTCAAATTCGACAAATTGGCTAAGTAATTCATTCGTTGTTGATGGCTCAAACCGGTCCGGCTGTTGAGTTGTTTAATGAGCTGATTCACAATAGCTCTCAAACCGGGAACTTTGTTGGCTTGAGCTCTCAGTTCGGCGGCGCGTTGATTTAGTGCTTGTCTTTGCTGGAGGCGTTGGAGCGATTGCTGTGCGCGCTCTAGATGATGCTGAGCCATGTGATTTAAGGCCACAGCATTTCTGAACGCTCTCGTGTCCTGTCCTCCCGTTAGCACACGCAAACGGTTGGCTTCGCGCAATGTTGAAAATGTAAATCTTTCCAGTTCCGCTTGAGCATCACGCATGGCAAGCTGCGCATTAATTTCACCAAATTCCACTCCAATAGCATCGCCGCGCCGTTCCGCTTCGAGTACTCTTTCAGCGGCGTCTCTGACACGCTCCATAGCAGCCCTCATAGAACGCATACCGTCCAAAACCGCATTAAATGCTTCGCGGCGTGCGGCACGTTGCGATTGATTCCGTTGAATCGCATCCAGCTGATTCTGACGTCTCGTGGCGGCAGCACGGAAATCACGGTTCACGTTAATAATATTTCTTTCCGCATTTCTAATTTCTCGTTGGAGCGTGACTTGCTGAGCTTGAAGTCGAGCGATTTCATTATTAATCCTATCTAAATCCGTCCTGTCAAAAGTCCACCCCTTAGCCTCAGCGGCCGACTTTCCAATTTCTTGAAATTGTCTTAGCCCATCCAATCGTTCAAGTTCGCGGGTGTTTTCAGACATCCGGGCTTGATTCGCAGCTCTGAGTCGTACAGATCCATCTTGAGCGGCAGATACCATTGCGCGGCCGGCAGAAACAGTTCTGGCTCTGTTAATTTGAGATTGGAATAATTTTGCAGCTTGACGTTCCGAGAACTCAGAAGCACGAATGACACTCAGACCTTGAACTAATAATTGAAGCCCATCAGCCGTCATTCCAAGGACCTGAGCTAAGAAGCCCGGATGTGCAACGAGCCAATTTAATAAGATAACTTGCTGATCAACATTCTCTAATCGATTTAACATTCGAATCACGGCTTGATGCGCTTTGAGACTTGGTTGAGCTTGGAGAAGCGTAAGCAGATTCGCTCTTCCGGCTTCCGGAAGTGAGCGGGCGAAATTAGCCATTTGGACGAGGAAATCCAACCTTCTTTGTTTTGCATCGGTATCCATTCGACTTGAATCTAAAACATTTCGTGTCAGACCGATCAGCCAATCCGTAAATGCGGCATCCAGACCGGCAGCGCGGATCAGTGAAGTAGTTTGGGCAAATTGCTGTGCCTTCTGAGCTACTTCCATGTGTGTGGCCATCGCGGAACGCGCGGCCGTAAAAGCATCGATCATGGTTTTCGCTTCGGCAGTCGTCATATAACCGGCATCAACTGCTGCGTCAACCTTGGTTTCAAAATCTTGAATCTGCCGGTTGAATTCTTGCTCGGCTGCTTCTGCCCGGCGGACAGCTTCCTGTGTAGTAGCCGTGAAACCACCCTTTGCCGCGCGCATGGCTTCTCGGGAAGCACGATCTGCTTGAGCAGCGGCACGCTGGAAACCATTCAATGCGGTACGAGGAGCATTGAAAACCTCATCGCGTTCTGCTTGTTCTCTTTGTGTTTCTCGAATGTTCTGGAGCACTTGTCTACGATTATTAAGCGTACGATTTAATTCTCTTTGAGCTCGTTGCACTACCAAATTGGAGTCCCGATTCAACATGTTGGAATGAACTGATAAACTTCTTTGCTGCGCTTTAAGTCGAGGGAGGTTGATATCCTTGTTAAACTGCGCTCGTTCTATTTCGGGATCGAGTCGTCTAATTTCTGCTTCAAGTCTGGCAATTTCTGCTAACGCTGCCTGCCGTCTGGCCTGAGCTTCAGCCAATGCCGCTCTTGCATCAGCAATCTCTACAACTAAATCAATTTGTTCTTGGAATGCCGCCTGAGCTGCTGCACGTGTCGTAGCGGTAAAGGTAATGACTGCGAGACCCTCTGCCAAAAGTTGAAGGCTGGAAGCATCCAGTGAAAGTAACTGACCCACAAAACTTGGATTACCGGCAAGCCAGCCAAGCAACGTGGTTCGCTGTTCAACATTCGAAAGTCGGTTCATGATCCTCATTACACCCTTCAAGGCATTCAAATTTGTTTGAGCTTGAAGAACTACCAGTAAATCTGCCCGGGTATGTTCCGGAAGCACGGCAGCATTGCGAGCAAGCTGAGACAGAAAATTTAAGTTGGCTTGTTTGGCATTGTCCGGTATTGAGCTGGAATTCATAACAAGACGAGCTTGGCTGATAAGCCAATCTGTAAATTCCGGACTGAGATCGGCACCGCGGATTTGGGCGGTTGACTGAGCAAATTGTCTGGCTCTCCGCGCATTCTCTAATTGAGACAATATTGTGGATCTTGCTGCAACAACATCATTCATAATCGCTTCTGCTTCAGCGCGCGTAATTAAGCCGGCTGCAAAAGCACGATCGACTTTTTGTTCAATCCCTCGCAGTTGATTCGCTAATTCTCTGGCGGCTGCTCGTGTTTGAGCTGCGGCAGATTGAGCTGCATCTGTATTCCCACGTTTGGCCTCCCGCATAGCAACATCGGTGGACCGTTCAGCTTGAGCAAGAGCCCGTTGCGCACCCGCCAGCGCAGTATGTGGAGCATTAAATGTTGCATCGCGCTCAGCCTGTTCGGCTTGGACTTGACGAATGGCGTCTAATCTTTGATTGCGAGCTGCGTTGGCGCGGTCAAGCCTTTGCTGAGCCGCAGCCAATTCGCCCTGGATATGGATCAATCTCTGCTGTTCTCTTTCAAGTCTCTGAAGTTCTTGTTGCGGTCCAAGCGTTGCGTTGTTTCTTTGTTCGTAGAGATCTTCAATTTGAGATTCAAGCATGAGAAGGTCAAATTCGCTCAGATTGTTCCGCGCCATAACATCTTCATAAGCGCTCTGAGCCGCAGAAACTTGTCTGGCCAAATTAATTTGCTCTTGGAACATCACTTCAACATCAGCCTTAGATGTACCGGTGAACGTAATCGTATTCAATCCTTCAGCCAAAAGCCTGGTTGCATTGCCATCTAAAACCAGAACTTGATTCATGAAATTCGGATTTGCGGCGAGCCAGTTAATCAACGTAGTTTTATGTTCCGCATTGCTAACCCGGCTTAACATTTGCATCACGGCTTGACGCGCTTTCAGATCGGGCTGAGCCTGAAGCATTGCAAGTAATTCGGCTTGAGTGGCCGCTGGAAGCGAAGCAGCCTGATTGGCAATCTGAACTAAGAAGTTCAGATTCGCCTGTTTGTTCTCTTCAGCAATCGTCGTTGAATTCAGAATTCCGCGGGCTGAGTGGATCAACCATTGAGTAAACTCAGTGCTTAAGTTTGCAGAACGAATTCGGGTGCTCACTTCAACAAATCGTTGCGCGTTTTGAGCTCGTTCGAGACTTGCCGTAAGTCTGGCTCTCATTGTGTTGAGCTCATCCATTAAGGTCTGAGCTTCTGCGCGCGTAATGGCGCCCAACTCAACAGAGCGATCAATTTGCTCCGTAAGCTCTGCAGCCTTTCGTTCAAATTCTTCTTGAGCCTTTTGCGCTTTCAAAACCGCACTACGTGAAGCATCGACATCGCCGCGTCTGGCGGCGCGGATGGCTTCCTGGTTCGCTTGTCTGGTTTCGGCGAGCGAATTTTTCGCCGCGCTCATGGTTGTATTGAGGCCATTCAGAGCGCCTTGAGATTCTTGAATTTCATTAATCCGGTCATTCCGTTTGGTCTGCACTTGACGCAATGCTTGAACCGCTTCATTTCTCGCTTGCGCCAAACCACTGACATCGTCTGCGCGATAGTCAAGTGCTTGGTATTGTCTATTTAGTTCAAAATATCTCTGGGTTAACGTGCGGCGATTTTGGTTAATTCGATTCATTCTGGCTTGCAAATTTCCAGCCTGACCTTGTGCAGCACGCAAATCACGCCGTTCTTGGGCTGAACGTTGCAATTCTTTTGTGATCCGATTCATTCTGGCTTGCAGAATTCTGGCCTGTCGTTGTGTGGCACGGAAAGTCTGCATATTTTTATTGGCAGCTTCCAAGTCTGCTTGAGCACCGGCAACTTCTTTGGCCAGATCAATTTGTTCTTGAATGAGCGCTTTTATTTTCGCTGCATTAGCACCCAGTAACGTGATTGAATTCATGGCTTCGGCGAACAGTTTAAAAGTGGCGGCATCCATGGATAGGACCTGGCCCATCAACGCGCGGTTGGCGCCCATCAATTGAAGCTCGGCTAAGAGTTTGTTCCGCTGAGTTTCGTCCAGGCCGGCCAAATTGGTGGTGAAGTTGGCAATTCCAGCTTCGAGTTCACTCATTTGAATTTCACGTTCTTCCAGCGTCAAAGCGCCTTTCATGATCCGCTCCACAAGCAGAGCAAACAATTTGTTTTGCGCTTGTGAAGCCGCGGCAGCGCGCGCGTTGAGTTCAATCTTTCTTCCCTCAACATTCAGCACTTCATCGCTCATGTTAACGGCTAAAGCGAGCTCTAGTCTCAAACCCTCTATTTCTTTGTTTCCAGCTTCTAACGCTATGTCTCTGGCCGTCTCAAGAGCTCTTAACCGGCTTTCCGCTTCTCCGATCGCTTCCTTGTTTCTGCCTTCCACTTCCGATATTTGCCGGAAACGACGTGTTGATTTTTCACGGACTCCTTCCATGGCTTTAATTGCTGCATGCGCTTTATTAAGCGCGTTTGGATCTGTGCTTAATTGTTTTCGCGCTTCAGCCATCATCTTTTGTTTTGCAAGTTCATTAAGACGGTAATTGATCGCGCGCTGGCTTTCAATGTAACTGCGGAACTGGCTAATTTTGCTTAAAAAGCGACCCATCGCGCTTTGATTCTGAGCTTTGGCGGCGTCTATTTTTTCATAAGCCGCCAATACTTTTCCGGTGTAATACGTTTTTTGGGCTTCTGTCATTTTGCTGTAGCGGTCCGCATTGCGAAGAACTATATCCAAATCAAGATTCAGATTTAGTTGATCCAAAAATGCGGTGCGGAGCGCGGCAGGCATTGCGTTGATGAGGCCAAGCGTCGCCAGTTTGGCTTGTTTTTCAGCCACTGTTCCGGTGCCGTTCATAATTTGAACCGCCGCCTGCGCAAGGTCTTCATGGCTGGCCGCATGGCTAAGCGCTTGGAGCTGAGCCAATTTTTCTTCAACCGTTCCCGAACCGTTAATGATTTGATTGGCTATGGCGCGTAGCGCCTGGTAAGTAGACTTGGAAGTTGCGCGGGCTGCTTTGCCGATCTCGCGTTCAAATTCGGCGTTCAGATAAAGTTCTTCGATTCTCGCTTCAGTCTTTTGATATTCAGCGTTGATGCCTTCTGAAATAGCCAGCAATTCGGACACGAGTTGAGAGCGTGCGGCTTGCGCCTTTGCAAGTTCAACTTTGGCTGCTTTAACTGCATCAAACTCGGCATGTATTCCGTTATTGATATCATTCATTCTGTTGACGAGATTGTCGTCAGCCTGCCAAGCGACAAGCTCGGCTTCCGCTTTTTCTAAGGCGGCCAACTTTGCTGAAACATTCGCATCAGCAGCTGCGATTTTGTCGATCTTGTCTTGTCCTCGTTTGGTTTCTGCGGCCATTTGTTTTCGCAAATAAAGCCACTGATGGATCGCGGCCAACATTTGACGGTTTGGTTCTCCATTGGCAAGCCAGGTCCGCAAACTTTTAAGTTCTGCGTCATTCAGAGAAGCCTTATCAATTTTTAATTTGGCGAGGAGCGCTTCAAATTTTGCTTCGGCCTTTTGCGCTTCACTGATTAAGTCTCCTTCTGTCATCGGGGCGCCTACTTTTGCTATTTCTAGCGCCCCTTCAGGAGAAGCTTGTTGAACAACCGCGGCCGGGAATCCGAGACTTGCTCTGAAGCTTTGAACGGTGTTGAACATCAAATAACCCGCTAATCCAATCGCAATGACGGTTCCAATTGCCGGAAGGAATGGAAGGCTAAAAGCGGCAGTTGAAACGAGCCAGGATACGGCTTGAAATCCGGCGTATGCAAAGGCGCCAAGCTTGAAAATCAGGGTCCCACCTTTTTTGGAGGCATCTTCTATAGAAGGCGGCCTCAGGCCCCGTTGTTCGTATGCATCGATAATCATCATTCCCGCAAAACCTGAAATCACGACAACGGCCGTCAGGAACAGGCCAAGTGCCGGGGATAAGGCAACGAACGGAACGATGGCGGCGCTGAGTTGAACGCCTTTCATAATTGTTCCAAAGACAGTTTGGCGCTGATATCCGGCTGTTAACATGCCGGCGGCTGTCGGCTTAGGCGCCTGGATTGGTTTTAATTCGCGAACCTGAGACGGTTCTTTGCCTTTTTGAAGTACATCGTATTTTGCTTGAGCTGATTTGATTGCCGCTTCATTTGCTTCATAAATAAATTTAGTCCATTTACCGTTTTTGTTTTCATTAATTTCATTGATTTGTTCTTCGGTCATGCCCTTGCTATATAAAGGAATTCCGGTGAGACTAATCTCGCCTGTTTTTGACCAGCCTCTCAGATTTTGCATGGCCAAGCGGCTCAATTTGCCTCGTTCATTCATTCTTTGGGCTTGTTGAATGTCATGCTCCAATCCTAATTCATAGCCTTCAGCAAGTCCCTGTCCTACATCAAAAGCATTTCTGACCGGGTTGGTACCATATCCGGTCTTTGTCGAGCTGAGTCCGTACGTTGACGCTTTTTGAATTTCGTTTGCAACGTCATCAATTCTTCCCTGGGTTGCATCTAAAATGTCATTGTTTTCTGCAATGAAATCACCGAATTCCTGGAAATTCGCGGCTGAAAGATCGACCAATTGCTGTTTGGCGGCGGCTAATTCTTCGCGCGCTTTGGCAATGAGCTGAGCAGCAGCGTGATAATTTCCTAGCGCAAGTTCGGCCTGAGCATCACTGAGTCGTTGTTGGGCATTCTTCCAGCTCGTTTCATAGTCTGCCTTAAGCGTGGGAATATCTTTTGGTGCAGCTTCAGCCGCAGCAGGAGCAGCAGCGCCTGTTCGGGATGTTCCAGCAGCGGTGGTTGTCGTTGTTGTTCGTCTTGAAGTCGTCGTCGTAGTTGCCGCAGATGCGGTCTTCGTTTCATCTGCTAATTTATAGGTGCCGGTTTTGTTTTTCGCGGCTGGCCGGCTCACATCCGAAGCACCCGTAGGCGTCGCAATTGGTTCTTGAGAATAATCTTTGCCGATATTTCGAGCAGTTTTGCGTTGTGCTTTTTGAAGTTCCTGACGTTCTGTTCTGTCTGCGGCTAATGAATAGGTGCCGGTTGCGCTCTTTGCCGAGGTCCTCGCAGCCGGAGCGCCAGTAGGTGTCGGAATCGATTTTTTAGAATAATTTCGATCTGTGGATCGATAACCCGGAGACCTGAGTGCATTGCTAATTCTGCCCATTAATTGAGCGTTAGCAAGTTCAAGCGTCCTGGCGTCGACAATAGTGTCACCCAGATTTTCATAACCCTGGCGCAACAAATCAGCCATGATAGCTTCGTTGCTTCCCGCCCGATAGGTTTGACTGCTATTGTGTTTTCTTGCAAACTGAACCCATTGCTCCAGAGTAATTCCCGCTGCGGACAACGCATCCGCCACATCGTCAGCTACTGAAATCGCTTTTTGATTCGCGTTATCCAGTTTTGTAGAGGAACGAGCAAACCGCCCCAACTGATCTCCTACAGCTTTCTTCGCCTTAGACAAAATACCAGCGGGTTTGGCTTGATCGAAGTTAACGCGTCTGCTCACAGATGGAGTGCGAGCCCGGCTTGTTTTTGCTGCTTCTTTGGGTCTGCTGCGCTCGGCAGCTGTTTCAACTTTAGGGGCAACCGGTACACCTAATTCTTCACTGACGCGGTCAGTGAGCTGGGCCGCGACCAAAGAAGTAACATTGGAATTCATTTGAGCCTCGACCGAACCCATTGCTCTCATGAGAATCGTAAGAATGCGGGATGATTTCGAACCCGGCAGAATCGTTTCACCGGAACCTTGCGCAACATACGCAGCCCATTGTTCTGTCGTAATTCCTGCGTCTTTCAACACTTTAACAACTCTGGCGGCCATGGTTTTCGCAACTTGATCGGCAACTTTTTGTTCTCGGGCTTTCAGTGCCTGGCTGATTCTGCCCATCAATTGATCTTGCGCGACTCCAAGCGTCTTGGAATCGCCAATATTGTCTCCGATGTTTTCGTAACCTTGTTCTAACAGATCCGCCATAATCGCTTCTTTGCCGGTATAAGTCCGCTCGCTATCGTAATTCTTCACAAACTGAACCCATTGCTCGAACGAAATTCCCTCTCTCGCAAGCCGTTTCGCAACATCATTTCCTTCCGCAATCGCCGCTTTGCTTGCGGTGTCTACTTTGTCCGAGAAACTTGCAAAACGATCTGCATTCATCAGATAAAAGGCTCTTGCCATCGCGCCAATGCCGATAACAAAGAATGTAACAAGCGCTATGACACCGCCTCCGATGAGAGCGGCCGGAAGAGCGGCTGCAATGGAAGCTGCGCCAATGGTCAGAGATAGATTCAGAGGATCGGTAAAGACGTCTCTTAAGAATTGTTTGAAGGCTTCGCGGTTAACGCGAGAAAATGGGTTGATGGAACCGGTTCCGGTAGGAGCTGAAATTTCTACGCCTGCAGCTGCGGCTGCAACTTCGGCGGCTGTCTTGGTTGTTGCAGTCGTGGTGGTTGCGGCCGTGGGACCTGCTCGAGTTTCGGTTCCCGCTTTCGTTTCTGATTTTGAAAGTTTGTACGCCCAAATTGCGGCCAGAATTGTGCCACCAACCGCAGCTTGAATACCTGCGCTAGCGCTGACAAGCCCTAATAGAGAAATACCGGCAGCTGTTAACAGAATTGAAACAGACCAATTGAATGAGGTGAACAGAATGTTAAACGTACGAGTTTTAGAAGATTTAGTCTCTGTCAAATCAATGCCCATTCTTGACGCGAGCGAATTTTTAAATTTATCCGTAATCGATTTCGTAATGGCAGCATTGATAAATTTAGCCAATAAAATATATCCACCAACTTGTGCCACGAGCATTCCAAGGACCAGGAGACTTCCGCTAATAGATGACAATAAACCCGCTTCCGCTAAGCTTGAGACAGGGGGTGTTTGGCCGTTCACAAAAGCTTCAAGACTTGCTCCAAAAACTGAATTCGGAACCATAGCGAGCATCATAACCGCAAAACCTGCAATCTCACTGACCAACGGCATTTTTTCCATAAATTTGAAAACGGCCAGACTTTTTAAATATTCAACGCGGTTCGACCATTGGCCAAACCGGGAATCTTTCCCTTTCGCCACTGAAATTTCATCTTCAAGTGCCGCCAGAACCGCTTTCATCACTTCAAGAAAACTGAATCCATCGGCATTAAAGAGTTGTTCCATCACTTTAGAAATCAATTCCAACATTTTCGTTTTATTCAAAGCTAACCGGCTGGCAAAGAAATCCATCGCTGTATTCAACGCCATTAAGATATTGATCTTCTTAGCTTTGGCCTGTAAATCTTGGAACCGCTGATAGGCATCTTGCTGAATGCCGAGGATCCCTGAAAGATTCTTAACGATAAATTGCGCTGGCAGTGAAAGCAGGTTAAAAAATAATCTGCCGATGACTGTTTTAGAGGTTACCGCATGGCCCATTAAGAACGACACGGCTGAAAGAATTGCATTTTGAATCCGGCCGATCAAGCCGGTCCGGTCGCTGCGTAAAATGGTTTTTTGTTGTTTTGCAATTTCATCCAAAACTGTTTGCGCCGCAACTTGAGGACTCGCCCCAACTGGGACTTGAACACCCAGATCATGCCCGATTTGGGTTGCCTCTTCAGCCAAAGCAGTATTAATACCGGTCCGGACATCATCCGTTGAAACGTTTTCCGTTTTCAAAGATTCGATCGCACCCTGAACTGTTTTTGCAAATTCTTTAGGCGTTTCGGTTTTGGCCGGTGCGGCTGCACCGGAAGCCAAAGATGGAATTTGAATATTCGAAGCATCAAAAAGAACAAGAGGTGAAACTCTATGGTTGCCGCCCGTTAAATTAATCAGTGCGGTTTCGGCAGCGAAGGCCGTTTCTGCTTCTTGCCGGGCCGCTAAAGCCGCAGCGGAATTAGCTCCGGCGGAAGTGACTGCTTGTATGTATTTGATCATAGCCAAATCAGTTTCAGCGGCTGCAAGTTCAATTTCAAGACCGGCTTGAACATTGGTTTCGCTTTTAGCGCGAGTCTTAAGTTCATCCACGCGTGCTTGAGCTTTTTGAACTTCGGTTTTTACGGCTTTGGTTAGGACAATCCTTCCTTTTCCGCTCCCGGTTTCCTGCATTCCCTGCTGCTTACTTGCCGTTCCGGGAAGCGTAACTTTTTTGCCCGTTGTTTCGGTCTGTTTGCCAAGAATTTTATTTGCAACGGTTTGCGATTTCGTTTCAACGTTTTCTTGCTTGGCTGAAGTCGGAACTGCGGTTAACGGTTGCGCTGCAACACCAGCCGAAAGCGCGTTGGCGCCTGATTTAGCCAAATTAACAGCTCTTACAGCTGCGTTACGAGCAGCTTGTGTGGCAGAAAGGTTTGATTGTGCCTTAATCTGTTCCGCAATCTGCAATAGCGTTCGACTTGATTTCCTGAACTCAATAGCTTCCTGTTCACTAATCCATCCTTTGGAAACTGCCAAATTAAGCATTCCGTTGACGTCTCCTGCTTTCGCGAGATTGTCCAATTGCTGCATTTCGCTGAGTTTTACGAATTGACTTTCATTGGCCAGCGCATTTTCTAAGCGAAGCGCTGCTTCTCTGGCGCTTGCGGACGTTTTGGCGGCGGCCTTTAACTGAGCGAGAAGGGTTTTTGCTGCTTCCATTAATTCATGATAAGTTGAAGTCGCGCTATCACTGAAGCGCTGAGTTCCTGCAACTTTCTGTTGAGCTGACATGCCGGATGCATGTGCCGCTTCAAATGATTCCGCGATGTTCATGGCGTGAAGCGCTTTACTTCCGGAATCAAATGCTTCCAATCCAAATTGAGCAGAGGCCACCGCGTCTTCTATAGATGGCACAGGGCGCGCAGGCGCCGTAGCTTGTTCAACCGGCGCTGCCGCTTGAGCCGGCGCTTGTTGAGCTCCAGAAACCGGCGGAGTCGTTGTGATGCGACTTTCCGAAGGCGTTGAAGGCGCAGCAGGAAGAGCTGAAGCTTGAGGAGCTTTTGCCGCCGGAGTTGACGGTGCAGCAGGAGCGGCGGGCGCCTCAACTTTCGCTGATTCAGACGGAGTAACTGGATTTACAGACGGAACAGGCGCGCCAACTTTTCCCGATTCAGACGGAGCGACAGGAGCGGGTGCTGCAGGCGCAGAAGCTGCTGGTGCAGGACTTACTGAGGCCTGATAGGATTCATATTTCTGGGATGTGGGATTATATTTATTCACGTTTTCTGAAATTTCAAAACGGGTATTGTCACCATATTTTTTCTCAAACTGAAACTGAAGAATTTCACCGCCTTCTTTGGGCAATCCATTTTCATCTAATTCGACAGCCGTAAATTGGCCTGTCACTTCCATCTGAGGACCGTTGACAAGTTCCGTTCCGGATCGATATTGATACCTTTTACCATTCCACTCAAATTGTTTTCCATATTTGAAATCTCCTCTGCTATATTCGCCGGCATTTTTTCCGGAAAATTTCGGAGGACTTTTCATATTTTGTTCGGTAATGCCCCAACGAAGCCAATTGGCAATTCGGCTTTGATCACCTTCTAAGCTGAGTGCGAGGTAATTGTTCAGTGCGTGAAGTGCAAATGCACCGATAATGCTGGCGATACCACCAAATGCAATTGAGAAACTGGTTACAGAACTGAAACCTAAACGTTGCGTAAACCGACCCAGGAATTGAGATACGCTGTTGGTTTCTTTCAAATCCCTGCTGACGTGCCGCGCAGCAAACGTAAATGCATTGAGAATAACCAACGCAAGCATTCCGTAAGGTCCGACTACGCCAAGCGCGGCCAAGCCAGTCACTATGCCGGCAAATCCGACAGAATGGATCGCTTCTTCAGATAAGAGACTTGTTAATTTAGGACCTAGGAAATTCAGAACAGCTTGCAAGGCGCGGCTGACGAATGATTGAGAAGCCTGTGCTTGTGTTGCAGAAACACCGGACGTTTGAGCTGGAACGGCTGGTGATCCGCGTGTCGGAGCAGCTTCTTCCTGGGGTAACGCATATTTTTGATCGAGCGCACTAATTTGAGTTTGGAATTGATGTTCCACTGGTTCCGCTAAACCTGAACTTTCAAGTGCTTCAGCAGCAATTTGATTTCCGTAACTGGATAACCACAACAGGTGCTGTGCCGCTTCCATCTTTGTATTCCGGTCTGATGCATTAAGTTGTTCAATTAATTGAGCCGGATTGAGATTAGCTCTCGCCTCAAGAAGAGATCCAACCAAATTAGAATACTGTAACGAAAGCTCTTGAACAGCGTTCGTATATTGAACTTGCGCATCGGGTCCGACAAATTGATCTTCAAGAGCATTTAATTTTTGCGTAAATTCCTGCCACAACAACAGCATAATTTGCTCTTTGTTCGAAATATTTTGATATTCAGATCTACTTGGCCGCTGTGCTGCGAGGCCCAGGAGCAGCATAACCATATCTCTGAGATTGTTATATCCCGCTGCCGTTTTGGGCAAGCCGTGAAGCAAAGATGCATTATCTAAATCTATATCTGAAAGTACCAAGCCGACAAAAGAAGCGCTCCCCAATGCTTTGCCAAAATCTTTATTACCGAAAGGCATATTCACACCCATATATCCATTGATTAAGGCGGTGAAAGCCTCTCGGAGAGGCTGAAGTTGATCCATCCGGCTTTGATTTTCGTCTGCTTTAGCCTGTTCATAAGCAACTTCAATTCGGGCACTGGCTCTCAGCATCGCTGGAATGGTGGCTGGAAAATTGTTGCCAAGTTGACTCAATAAAAGAGCTAACGCTGATAATAGTTCTTGATTGTCCGTAGATTTTTCCATCAAGCGAAGCGCCGCTCTGGTTAAACTATTTAATTCCGGCAGTGAATCAAAACGGTTAACATCAATAGTGCTCGGTCTCAAACCTGCAGCATAGTCGTTAGCAGCTTGAACAGCATTCAGCAATTCTTCCGGTGATTTGGCTTGTGCCATGGCATCAATGTGCAATTGAGCGGTGCTTAAATTCGCTAAGCCAAAAAATTGGAGAATGCTTGCAATCAAACTCATCACAGTCGAGTTTTTAGTTTGTTTGGCTTCCTGAAGCTTCGAATCAAGAACTGTAGAAACAGCAGATTTATCAGTCATGTCAACCAATTGTTCGGTGGCAATTCTAAGTCCGGCACTCGTAGCAAGGTCAAAACCAGCCTGGTCCATCACTTCCATTCCTTCAACCAAACCAACAAGTTCATCAAAATGAACTTCAGTAATTTCCATACTGGATTTTCTAGCCGCCTGCACGTCATCAATAAATTTAATTGCCTCAGCTTGAGTGGCCTCATTTGCTGCAATTCTATCCACCAATGCTTTGTGGGCCGCGATCGAACATGAGCCGCAGGTCGTGTCAGTTGCCGTCCGAATTGCAGCAACAAGATCACCCAAAGCTAATTTCACCTCGGCATTCTCTAAGAGCTTATTCAATGCTTGAGAAGCCGCTAAACTTGAGGCGACTGTTTGACCTGCATTTGCGTTTGTCATGACAAGATCAAAGTGAACTTTGATTTCACTGATTTTGCTTTGCATGTCAGGTGATGCCTGAGCAGCAACTGAGTCGAGTTGGCTTGAGATATCCGCTGTCGCCGCCTGACTCGGAGAGACAATTTCACTTCTCAGAACATTTGCAGATGAATCATAAGTCGTGGTCTCAAAGGAACCGCCGAGAGGTCCCTGGGCAACAACCAATACTCCATTGGGACTCAACGCCTGAGCCATGGCCTGGCGTGCTTGCGCTTGTGCGTTTTCAGAATAATAATCGCTCCGCCCAACCTGCAGAAAAACAGACAGGACGTTTGAAGCGGTGACCATATCGACATTCTTTAGGCCTAGCTCCGCTAAATTGAAATTACCTAAATGAAATTCAATAGTAACTCCATTTAATAATTTCGCCTGATCTGCTGAAGCCATTTGTCGTTCTAAACTTTTTTGAGCCAAGGTAATATTATTCTCTTGATTATCAACACCATGAATCGTGACATTTGTGAAGCCGCGTGATGATAAAATGCGAGCCATGTCAAATACCGTCGGAGCTCCTTTTTCGCCGATTCCGACATCAACGAGAACAATCGGATCATTCAATCCTTTGCCCTGCTCGATCAACATATCAACTAAATGATTTTGTAAACCGACTAAACGAAGAGAGTCTGTATCGGTACGCGTTGTTTTATCAATATTTTCTCCGACAAGAGAAATCAGCTCATCTAAACGTGTTTGAACTGAATCAACTAAAGCAGTAGGAATACCTGCTGTATCCCGAAGATTGCCGTACGGACCATTCAGTGCACGGTTATAAGAATTTCTGGCTGCCTCATAATTTCCTTGAGAAACCAATCTATTAGCGTTTGCAAGTTCAGCGGAAGCAGCACTATTTCCAATTGGCTGAGGAGTTTGAGTTTTGATGTCAGCAGGCAATGTCTCTATTCCTTGACTAACGGTTGATATAGGTGTTGAGACTGACGGCTGGCTCAATCTGACAACCTCATCTAACCGCGCTTGGACAGCATCAAGAAATTCTTGCGGAACGCCGCCTGTTTTCAGATAGCCGAAGAATGGATTATTTAGTGCGTTACGATAGAGACCCGCCGCTGCTAGGAGATTTCCTTGAAGAACTAAGTCATTCGCTCTTTGAAGATCGTTTTGCGCATAACCAGCAAAACTTGCGACCGGCTGAGGTGTGGGCGTTTTGATTTCGCTGGGCAATGAAGTCGATTCAAATGCTGCCCGGATAAATTCCATTAAGGAATTAAGTAATGTACGAAGATCTATTCCGGTTCTTGTGCTTTGAACATTCGGAGTCATTTGAGAATCTAGCGTCTGAACCGCATCTTGAAGAGCGGCCAAATCTGCAGGTGTTTGAATTCCTACGTCATTCGAATGAAGGTTTGCTTTTTGAGCACCTTCCAAGAGCGAAGCTATTTCTTGGCCAACTTGATCAAACGCTTGTGGCGTAGCTGAAGCGGTTTGTTTAAGCGTGTCAACTTTTTCTGCTGCTTTTCTGACACAGAAGGAACATGATGCTTCCAACTGGACAATACCGTCATGCATTTGAACCATGGATTGGCCAAATTTATCAATTAATTGATTCATTACTTGTGTTCTGACGGCTCCATTCGCTTCGCCGTGCAACGCACCGCCTTCTTGGAATGCGCTTTCAAGGACTAGATTCAATTTTCCGACTGCCTCGAGATCATTGGCATCAATTTGATTGATAGAATTGGAAATATCTGAAACCGGCGCAATCTGCGGGGCTTCTACTTTCGACTCAGTGTTCGTAAGTTGCTTAAGTAAATCGAATGAAATCGGCTCATTATTTTCTTTGGAATATTCTACTAAACGTCTGACTAACTCAGCACCCACGCTTCGCGTATCTCTTGTCCGGCCTACTTGATCCATCGCTGAAATCACTTCCTCAATAGTCATAGATTTATTTGCAATTTGATAAAATAACGCTGATGCAGAAATGGTATGCGTATAACCTCCGGTTCCCTTCGCCTTATTTAAAATATCAACCGCTGATTCGTTCGAATATTGAATGACCGGCGCTGGAGTGCCTTGCCGCAGTTGCTCACGGATTTGCATTGAAGCTGCTGTAGCAGCCCCTAAAAATTTCATCTCCAAATCAATTCCGGGTTTCGTGGATTCGGTTACGCCAAACCGGCCCAAGATAGAAGTCCGGTCAAAGGTTCCGTCGGCATTCTTTGGAATTTGAACTACATTGGCCTTTCCGATGAACGATGCGTCAAATTGACCGTCCGTAAAGCTGACGTAAAAACGTGTTTCATTCGAAGTGCCTTGCCCTACCACCATTTCGAGCCAATAATGTTCCGTACCGGTTTTCCTATTATTACTTTCAATGTCGCCATGTTTCACTTCGGTAGAAATATCAAGCTTACCGATAAATCTATTTTGAAGATCTGAAATGAGCTTTTTCGAAACCGCGGTTGCTACAGGACAGACAGCACAGGCTTCCTTCGATAGTTTTTCATTGCCGACATACTCTCTGACATTAAGCGCGGCCAACAAGTAAGATGCCAAATTCGAAGCCCAGCTCTGCAATTCACTGTCAAATTTTTGAACTTCGGCTTCCGCTTTGGCGGTTTCAACAGCTGCTTTTTGAGCTACCCTTTGAGCTTCTCTTTCAGCGGCGGACAATACTTTTTCACCTAAAACTTGCTGACGGAAATTTTGAATAAATGTAAATTGATTTAGATAGGCAGAGGCATCTGCGTATTTGTCACTGGTTGGGTGATCTTGCCCGACAAAACCGTCAGGAATTTGACTTGGATATTCATAAGCTGGCAACAATATCATCTTCGGCATATCGATCAAATGACCGGTGCTGAGCACGCCTTGACGATCGATTCGAGAATCGTTTGACTGGATTCCGCCCACCCAAACTCGTCCCTCTTGATCAACGTTGAATAAGAATTGAATTTCTCCATTCGTAGAACGAACGACATAACTCGTAACGGTCCCATAAATCGGATTCTGTGTCTGGAACTGATCTACAACTCCATGCTGGAAGTCAGGTTCATAACCCTTTTCGAATTTTATGTCTGTTGTATGACCATTTAGGTCGATAAGCTCTTCCTGTGTCGCTACTGTAAAGGTTTTTTCCTTTTTCATAATTTGCGCTTGAGTATCAAGCTGACCGCCATCCGGAACAATCCCCGCTACTTCCAGCACATCATACGTATCCTTCGGCGTTACTTCTAATGGCGCCTGGCTTAATTGTTGCGATAGGATTTGTTCAACCGTCTTTTGAATTCCAAATGGGAGCATTTGGCCCTGTTCACCAAAACCTTTTCCGAGATAACGCTTCGCTTCATTGGTGTGAGAAGCTGCTCGCCACACAGACTGAGAGTTACTCTTGTAGAAAGAATTCACAAATAGTTCGTATTGCCCAGTGTCTGAATTCCTGTGATAAACATAAGCAATAAAGATCACTCTTCCGGTCGGTCCTTCAAATGCATTTGATAAGTAATAAATATCCCCGTTTTCACCATACGAAATCATATGCGCCGGACCGTGGCCTTTTTCGAGCAATTCTGCAAAGGTAAAATTTTTATTTGCAATGTTGATCGGCACGCCACTTTTAACTTTTTGATCAAAATCTTGACGTGCGGCCCTTCCGGATACCGGCCCAGAGGGCGCGCGATTGGTGGTCACAGACAACTGCTCAGAAGCCTTACGAATATTGTTCGCAAGAGATTTAAGGCCAAATGTTTCGGCGATGCCAGCCAGAACTTTCATACTTGCAAGGTCACGATTCTTTGCGGCTCCCTGTAGGGTTTGGAGAATGGCATTTTCTAATGCAGCCTTATCGACCACAACACCACCATCGGCAGCAACTCTGACTGCTTTCTCCAATAATTTATTCAACATTTGTTCCGGAGTTTGCGCTTTGCCAGATTTGGCAACCATCGATTGAGTAAGTCCCACACCTGTAAGACGAACAATGATGTTGTTCAAGGCGTGAACCATTGCCGGAATGCCCAAACTTGTCAAAACGCTGGTTGCAGTAAATATTCCGCCGAATCCGGCAAAGATTCCCATTCCAACAGAACCAATTAAAAGACCAAATGTAAAATGCGCAGCAAAGCGGCCAACAGTTAAATCACCTTCGCTGCGAGCAACCCAAAAATGGAAAAGCGTATGTAAGAGGGCCGTTGCTAAAGCGCCTGCTATAAATGTGCTGAGAACAAATCCGCCAGCGAGAAAAACCATGGAGCCGGCAGCAAGAACCGCGGGAGCTAAAGTCACCATCGTTTCAAATTTTCCTTCTAATAGTGCGGCGCCAATTTTCGCCATTGGACCGGAGCCAAAAAGCTTCACAAGCGACTCACCCACAAATGATTGCACGGTTGCCTGACGTGATTGTGATTGAGCGACATCCGAAGCAGCGTTAACCGCCGCTCGAAACACTTCGGCACTGTCAAAAGATATGGAAAGATTTGCCGCAATCCTTCTCTGAATTTCATCGAATGCTGCTTGAGAAGACAGACCGGTCATACCGCCGCCCGGTAAAAGTAATGTAGTGCCTTTCAAATCGCCATAAGCCCATCTGGCTAAGTCATCAATGCTCATCGACTCAACCCATTTTTGATGTTCCGTTTGGGCTGAAGTTGTTGTTGCCGGAGTCACAGGCTGAGCGACTGGAATAGCTTGAGGAGTAGCCAAAGACTCGAGTTGGGCAAAAGCCTCGTTCATCTGAGCTTTTAAGTCAGCGGCTTGCAGTTTTAATTGTTCGATTTCTGTCGCTGCCGCTGTCTTTATTTGCTCTTCAATTTTAGCCAATTGGCTATAAAGCTGTTGGTAACGGTCGGCAGCTAGATCAATTTCGGCCTGTAGTTCAGCGGCGGATAATGGGGCTGCTGGAGTGGCGACTGGCGCTGCGGTTTGAGCAGGAGCAGCAATTTGTGAGAGCATTGCTGCAACTTTAAGCTGCGTTTCATGTGCGCTGATTCCGCGCTTCACATTTTCGATAGCAATATTAATTTTATTGAGCTCGGCCTGTTCAGTCGCACCCATTTTAGATCTTAGCATTAGTTCTGTTTTTGCCGAAATCAACTGCTTTAGAATGTCTTGGGCTTGAGTCTGAGTAAGTTCCCCACTAAAAAGTTGATTTTGCACAATAAGACTGCCTAAAATCTCGTGAGAAAATTTTGCTAAGGCTTCAGCTAAAGACATCGTCGTGGTGACTGTCGTCACGGGTTGAGCGGTTGTTTGTGGTGCAGAGGTCTGCTTGAAACCTAGAGCTTCTGCGATTGTGCTCAACATACCGGTAAAGCCGGAAAGCAAGGAACCAAACGAGCTCGCGGCAGAAGATGTCCAGCTTGATAATTTCGAAGTAATTCCGGTTTTTGCGGAGATGAACCAGCTTGATAGTTGTGAAGTAATACTGTTTTTCACCGAAGTTAAGAAATTGCTGACATTTGAACTAATGCTCGTTCCCACGGAAGAAATAAAATTGCTGACACCGGTTGAAATTGAATTCCAAACTGAAGTACCGGTTTCAGTTGATGCGCCAAAGAAAGCTTTACCGATAGCCATGATGAATACGGCGGCAAAGAAACTTCCAAGCGCCGTGGTCGCCATCGTCGAACCATTTTCGGTCAATGTTTGAGAATTAACTTGAGCGCTCAGTGCGGTGACGAATAATGAAGAATAAATGGCCGCGATAAACGTTTGAGCACCGCCAAATAAGCTGCCGAGCACTCTTCCCATGGATTGAGCTGCCTGCAACAATTTCTGGATGCCGATTTGCGTTTCGGCTTCCCCGCCGATTTTTTTGACCTCACCGATGGTTTGAACTCCCGTTTCAACTTTGACTCCACCCACAGAAGAAGTCGGCGTTGCAACTTGTTCCGTTTGAACGTTTGCAACTTTAACAGCAGTCGCTTGAGTAATAAATCCATTGGCGAGCATCTCTTGAATTGCCGCCTCAACCGCTTGGGCATCTAAGCTTGCAATATATTTCTGCAATTCGAGAATCATGTTTTGCGTCACTTGATGAACTTCCGGTGTCGCATTCACATCGGCAACTTGCTCGAGCGCAACTTGCAACATGAGAATAGCCAGAGTAATCTGTGTATTGGCTTGAGCGAGACTTGGATTTGACAATGCTTCTGTGGCTACGGTTTGCGTACGTGCTACTAATTTGCTGAATGCAATCAAGCCGGAGAGTGAGACTGTACCGGTCGACTCCGAAGCCCGGACTTGGCCCAAAATGCTCGTCGCGAGATTGCTGAATGAAGTGGTCGCGGTCGTAGCTTGCGCCGGTGATAAAACATCATTTCGAATGACGGTCGGCGTACTGCCGTTTAAGGCCGCCAAAAAGAGTGAAAGCGCGAATTGAATGTCCGCTTTGGACATGGAAACAAATTGTTGGAGTAAAGCGAGGGCTTCGGCGTTATTGACTTGAACAATTTGAAGCACCATCTGACCTTGCGCATTCACAGTGGGCATTCCCAAGAATGTTCTGCCGTCTTGCGTCACGAAGATCGATACGCCACCGTTGGCAAGTGCTAAGAGAACGGAACGATTGATGGAGATTTCCTGACCGTTTGATATTACGGTCTGACCGTTCACTATTAACTTCCCTGTTCTCAGCATCTCCGCAATATCTGCCGGAGTGGTTGTGCTTGTAATCAATCCGGCGCCTAGCGGCGTTGTCGCGGTGGTAATTTCAGAACTATTCTTAATGTTGAAGACCAGCACGCTCACTTCGCTTCGAGTCAGGAGTTGTGCCAGATCAGTGGTTCCAGTCACATGAGCGGTTTCGCCCGAAGTGATCATCATTAATTTGCCGTTTACGACAACTAACAGGCCTTCAATATCTTGTTTTCGGAATTCGGCGACGAAATCAGCTTGAGTTTGGCCGGCCGCAAGTTCCACTTCGAAAACTTCGATTCCCGTTACTGCCTTCATTTTCGCGGCCAAATTATTGACATTTACTTTTGGCGAAGCGGCAACAAAGATGGCGGCTAAAAGATCAAGCAACGCTTGCTTCGCGCTTGAGATTAAAGTTTCCGCATATTTGGCAATGGCGTTGTACGTCTTAACATTTTCAAGGGACTGTTCAGGCGCAATCACGCCCAAGAAATTCCAAACGCTGGTAAAGAACGCTGTGCCGCCTTTCGGCACTGGGATAGCTTGCTGGCCCGGAATTTGAATTTCCGTCGCTTCATTAGCGGCAACAATCTGCGCCACATCACCGACGACTTGAATGGTTGCGGCTTTTGTCAGCGTTAACGTCTGAGTTCCCTGCGCGTTAGTAATAGTAACCGTTTGATTAGCACCAACAAGATTGACATTAACGACGACGCCCGTCACGGTCACGGTCGCACTGGCCGGAACTGTTATCTTAGTCGGCGGCGCGCTGACAGCCGGATTCGTCTGAACAATCTCAATCGTTCCGGTTGTATTTACAGTGGTTGTTGTGGTGATACCGCCGACAGCAGGCGTCGTAATAGTGACAACACCTGCCGGGCTCGTGATAACCGTAGAACCTACCGGCATAGTGACGCTCTTAACTGCCGCAAGAGGATTAGCTGTATTTGTCTGGGTAACTGTTACGACTCCGGCGGTATTAATAGTAGTCGTGGTAATAACCCCATTAATAGAAGGCGTCGAGATTGAAACCGCTCCCTGGACATTGGTAGTCATGGTTGAACCTGGCAATGCCGCTACTTGGGTCTGAGAAACAACCGCTCCCGCCGCATTCGTCACGACTGTAACCACGTCGATCGAACCGGTCTCAGTAACTGTAAAAGTGCTTGTTACGGTCTGGCCGGTAACAGTGGTCTGAGTTGAAACTATCGAAACCGTACCCGTTTGCGAAATTGAAACTTGAGCATTCTCAATCAGAGCAACGGTTGCCACACCATTAATCGTTTGAATCAGCGTGACCGAACCGTTGACATTCGGAGTAATCTTTGTGGTCGTGATGTTTGTGCCCGCAATCTTGGTAATCGTTACAATTCCATTTGTTTCATAAGCTGTCACTGTAGTCACGCCCGCAACGGTTGAAACAACGGTAATTTTTCCAGCCAAGTCTGTCGAAATGTTAGCAGCCGGCGCAGTCACGGAATGAACGAGTACACCGTTTACTGTATGAGTGACAGTCACATTGCCATTTGTATCCACAACTGCCGCAATCTGAGTCGTGCGTCCCGTAACCGATTGAGTGACTGTAACCGTTCCGTTCGTTTCATAAACGGTTGTGGTCGTCACGCCAGCTTGAATCTCAGTAATCGTGACCGTTCCAGTCGCAACATCAGTTACCACATTCGCGACCGGCGCCGTAACGGAATGAATTGCGATGCCGTTGACAGTCTGTGTATACGTCCGAATTTCTGCCACCTCGACGAACTTGATTGAACTACTCGTCGATTTCGAAGTAATTTTGATTCCGCCGGCCGGAGTAATTTCCACCACCGAATTAGTTACATTCGTAATCGTCGTCACACCATTCACCGTACGTGCAATCGTCACCGTGCCGTTTGTATTGAACGTCACTGTCACTTGCGCGCCGCCAACCACCGGAACAGAAATACTAACGGGGCCATTTGAAGGAGACGTCACGGTCGCCGTATTCGGTATCACCACTTGAGTGAATGTGGACAATGCACCGGTTGCGGTACTCTGCACAACAATTCCTGCGGCCGTAAACAACGTCACAGTTTTAATGTCAACTCCGTTCACTGACGAAGTTGTAATGCTAAGATCCGTTACACTCGTTGCAACACCATTGATCTTCACGGATCCGGGTGTTTGAAGCTGATAAACCGTCGTCACGACGCCTGTCTGAAGATCCGGAATCAGCGTCACTTGAGAAACTTGGAATGTTTGAGCAATACCGTCCACAGATTCTGTAATACTCGCTGGAGTTTGTAAGTGATAGGACGTTGCCTTAGCGCCACTAAATGCATCTACTGTCTGAACAATCTGGGTAACAGCAACTGCGCCGGCAATTCCCGGAACAGAAATTGCTGTGGCCGCCACCTTGTAAGTCGTAGTAGTCGTAACTTCACCTTTCGCCGACGTAGTCGTAGTCTGTGTAATTTCAGTCACCGGAACCGTTACCGAAACCGTTCTGGTTTGAGTTTCGCTGAGCACAATATCAATATTGGTTGGGGCCGCCAACTTATAGGTAGCCGCAGTCGCAAGTCCGGACACAGGATCAATCGTTTCGACAATTTCGGTCACAGCAAGCGGCGCGGCAACGCCAGGAACTGAAATTGTTGTATTCGGAGCGGCTTGATAAGTTCTGGTAACGACATCGCCGTTTATATCAACCGTCTCGGTGATCTGGGCAATATTAATGGAAGTCGCAATTCCGTAGATCACAAGATTCACACGAGGAGAACCTTGGATTTGATAAGTCGTAGAAACTTGGCCTGCCGCATTAACGGTTTGAACAACATTGTTGACCGTCACGGTAACCGTGGCTCCATTAATCGAAAGTGTTACGACGGGATTGATGAGTTGATAATTGGTGGAAGTCGTTGTGACGCCGTTTTGAACGGTTTCGACAATTTCCGTAATTCTGGCCGGAGTTGAAACGCCTTGGACATTGATATTTTTGCTGACCGGAGTCTGAAGTTTATAGGTGGTCGTGACGTTACCCGCTACGGTCGTTTGTGTGATTTGCATAACCGCCCTTGCAATGCCATCCACAGGAATACTGACAGCCTCAGCCAACTCATAAGTCGTTGTGACGCTGCCTTGAAGATTCGGCGTTTCGGTGACGCTAGCAATTTTAACCGTTGTGATGACGCCGTTGACAACCATGCTGATGGAAGCCGCATTTTGGAATTGGAGCGTTGTCGCGATGACATTACCGGCAATATCAACGGTCTTAGTCACACTTGTTACTTGAACCGTAACGTCAACGCCATTAATGCGAACAGTGACAGGCACTGGACTGGCCAATTGATAGGTGGTTGAAACGGTTCTCACTCCGTTTGAAACAGTTTCAACGATGTCGGTAATATTGGCTGGCGACGTAATTCCTTGAACCGCTATATTCGTCGCAATGCCGGTTCCTTGAAGTTTATAAGTGGTCACAAGATTTCCGAGCGCATCGACGACTTGCGTGATCCGTGTAATCACGGCGGCAATACCGGCAATAACGATATTAATGGCCTCAGCCAAACTGTAAGTCGTGGTTACACCGCCTTGAGCGTTGGGCGTTTCTGTGACTTCAGTGATTCTCACTGTTGTGTTAACACCGTTGATAACCGCATTAATAGTAGCCGGGCTTTGGAGCTGATAGGTTGTCGAAATGATATTGCCGGCAACATCTCTTGTGACAACAACATTGGTCGGCGTAATCATCACGTTCGTTCCGTTTAAGCGGACGCTGATCGGGATCGGATTGACCAATTGATAATTGGTGGCAACTGTTTTAACGCCGTTTTCAAATGTTTCTGTAATTTCCACAATGGTGGCGGGAACCGGCATTGGAATATTCTTAACCGCAACACTGGAAACAATCGGGTTCTGAAGTTTGTAAGTGGTCGTGATCTTTCCTGTTACGGAATCAATGGTTTGCGTGATCCGGGTAACGGGCGCAGCCACTCCCGCAACGGAAATATCAATCGTTTCGGCAAGTTCATAGGTCGTTGAAATATTGTTCGCCGCATCAATCGTTTGAACAATTTCAGTCAGCCGCACAGGGGTTGCAACTTGCGGAATTGATAGAGGTGCTGCGTTTTGCGCAACTTGAAAGCGCGTTTCGACTTTTCCTTGCACATCAACCGTTTCTGTAATTTTTGTCACTTCGACATTTTGAACTTGCGTTGCAGCCGCGCCCGTCCGAATGCCAACCGTCGTGGCCGGAGCAAGTTGATAAGTCGTCACGGTCGTATTCGTTGCAAGGTCTGTCACTTGGGTAATTTGAGTCACTTTCACAGGCGCTGCAACACCGGCAACTTGAATGGTTGTATTCGGCGCGACTTGGTAAGTCCTGACAATCCCTTGGGCCGTTACAGTTTCGGTAACTTCCGTCACTTGGACTGTGCGGGTTTGCGCAACGCCGGTAACGATATCAATATTTGTAGCTTCCGCTAATTTATAAGTCGTCGTAGTTGCGAGTCCGGTCGTTGTGTCAATCGTCTGAACGATTTGTGTGACATTAACCGGTGTTGCAATACCGGGGACCGAAGTCTGTACATTCGGAGCTAACTGATACGTTTTATTGACCGTACCCGGTGCCGTTATGGTTTCGGTAATTTCAGTCACGCTGACGGTCTTGGTTTGAGTCGGGCTGACCGCAATATTGACATCCGTTATTTCTGCTAAGGAATAGGTCACGCCGACAACTTGTTCCGAGACGGAATCAATGATTTGAGTAATTTTAGAAATGGAGACAGGTGACTGAACGCCTGTGAAATTCCGCTGCGTATTCGTCACCTGATAAGTTCTGGAAGTCACCTTCCCTTGAATATTAACCGTCTCGGTAAGGCGTGTGACATCCACGTTGACGGTGGTTGTGGCATCCACCAGAACCGCCATTTTGACCGGCGCAGCAAGTTCATAAGTTTTGGTAGATGAAACAGTCGCTCCATTGATTACCGTTTCTGAGAATTCAGTAATCTTAACGGTTTGAGCAACGTCATTGACGTTAATGCTGGTTGAAACATTATTTAATTTGTACGTGGTCGTAACAGCATTAGTCACTGGATCGATCGTTTCAGAAATATGTGTGGCCTTAACGGTTGTCGCGGCTCCGCTCACCGGAATCACCACATCAACCGCGTTCAAAAGCTGATAGGTTGTCGTCACTGTTCCGTGAACATCGGTCGTTTGAGAAATGTGAGTGATGGTACGCGGCGCAGAAACACCATTAACGGTGATCGGAATGTTGATCGGATCCGCAAGCTGATAGGTCTGAGTCGCAATGCCTGTGACGGGATCCACGGTCTGTGTTACGCGGCTAACCGATACCGTAACCGGTGCTGTAACACCGGCAAGATTGACCTCAACCGGTGTCACAAGATCAAAATCAAATGAAGTTGAAATACTGGTTGACGGATCCACAGTTTCAAAAATTTGATGGACGCCAACCTGGCCAACGCCCACTACGTCAATCTTGGTATTAGGGACAATCTCGTATGTTCGGCCAATAACTTGGTTGGTCGTTTTGTCTCGAATTTCAGTAATTTTCGTAACTTTGACTGTTTTATCTGCGACTTGAATCGTAAGCGGCGCTTTCATGTCATATGTAACATGTATGTTATTACTTACAGGATCAACAATTTGCGTAATCTTGGCCAATTTCGCCATATCTTCCATTGCCGAAACGATGTCATAAACTTGCGAAAACTGAATTTTTTGGGCCAAGTTACTAATCGATGAAACCGCATAAATCACCGCAACAACTGCCCCAATGATACCGGCATAAGGTGCTGCAATCGCTGTTGTGGCTAGGATAGATAGGACAACAGCTGCAATCGCACCCCAGGATGAAATTTTAGTTAATAAATTAACTTCCGCCGCCCTTAGATCTTTGCTGGCTTGAGCCACATATCCCGCGTTTTCGAGAATGTTATGAGCGATGGTAATGCCAAGTAAAACCGCAAGCGGCGCGGCAACTGCTTTGAGCACATTCATCACAGTCAATTCATTTTGAATCAGATTTGTCACCGCCGTCGCGATCGCTTGTGTGGCAAATAAACCGATATAACTCGTGGCGACGATACCCAAAATCGCCGGAGCAAGGACAGGAGCCGCTACTAACATAATCGCTCCGATGACTGCCGCAATACTGGTCACGACAATTCCAACATCCGCTACGGTCTTAACAACGTCTGCAATCTTCGCAATGATTTGAACCAAAGAATTTGTGGTCGGAGTAATAGAAGCAACGCCTGATTTCACACTCGTAATGCCTGCTTTAACAAGCGTCGTTGTTTTTGTCACAGCGGCAGATACAACTTGATAAGCACCGGAAAAGATCTTACTGAGCTTGGGAACCGGTCGCGTGACCGGATTGATCCCTTGATTGATTAGAATTTTTTGAATTTCATCCCAAATGTCGATTGAAGAGTCAATTGTTCGATTCTGAAGCGCTGTTGCTAAAGCAGTCATAAGCGCTGCAAAATTCCAACTCTTCATTTGATCCATCAGCATTTGCATATTGGCCGCAATAAACAAATTACTGAAATTGGCATTTTGGTAAGCGCTTAAGGAAGACGCTAAAAATTGCATCAACCCTGCAAGCAAACCAAGATCGGTCAGAACAAATTCGGAGAAAATACTTAAGAGGACCTGCGAAAAATCAGAAAAATTAGAAAGGGCCTGTAACGCATTAAGAGCTTTGCTGAGGTCGCTTAGAAGATCGACAAACTGGGCATCGGTAACGTGGGCATTGGCGGCGGCGATGAGTTGACTTAACAAATTCTTGAGCATATCCGCAGGCAAACCTGAAAACGCTTTCAACAGCGCAATCATATCCAGGTTGGCAAGTTTTGCATTCAGCGCGGCTGCGGCTAATTGACTTAAGAATTGTGTAATATCTTTAGATTGCGCGGCTAGAGCCAATTGAGTTAATAAATTCGTAACATCTCCGCCCGTTGCGGCTGCGGCGGCAGCTAACTGCTGAAGCAATGCCGTTAGGTCTGCAACGCCGTCAGCAACATTGATCAACTGCGCCAACAATTTGCTGATATCACCCGCTTTAGCGGCGGCGGCCAATTGCGTCAGAAGCGCTGTAATGCCTTGGACTTTAGCGGCCTCCGCGAGTTGCGCTAACAATTTAGAAGGATCCTGACTATTGGCCTGAGCCGCCTGCATCGCGAGCGCTAATTGTGATAACAATGCACCCATGTTTGCAGCATTGGCTGCCGTAGCCGCTGCTAATTGAGAAAGAAGCGCAGTCATGTTGGCCACGCCATTCACAGAGTTGGCTGCAGCGGCCAAGCTGCTAATCATGAGATTGAGCTGAGCCTGAGATAAGGTAGAAAGCGATTGGAATAGAGCGGATAAATCTACGCCCGTGGTTCTGGCAGCTTCGGCAAGCGCATTTAACAAGCCAGAAATATTACCGGCCTTCGCGGATGTGGCGAGTGATTGTAATAATATAGTGATGTCTGTACTTCCGGCGGCGTTTGTCAGCTGAGACAGAAGCGCAGAAATGTCTGATGCGTTTGCCGCCGAGGCCAATTGCGTTAAGAGCGAAGCAATATCAGTTACTTGAGCCAACTGACTCAACAATTTTCCTAAGTTGGCAGTATCAGCCACATTTCCGATTGCGTCTAGCAAAGAAATCAAATGGGTGATGTCCGAGATGCTCGCTAAATTGTTCAGCAATTTGGTAATATCAGCAGCGCTCATCCCGCCTAAGGCTTTAAATACATTTTGTATATTTGTCACGTTAGTCATATTGGCGATCGCTGAGAGAATTCTGGTTATGTCACCGGACTGCATTGCCGCCAAACCCGAAAGTACTTTTGTGATTTCAACCGAAGATAAAGCCGACAAATTGTTTAATACCTTGACGATCTCTATCGTGTTTAAAGACGATAAACTATTTAACACATTTGTGATTTGTGCAATGCTGCCGAGCGCACCAAGACTTGAAATGATTTTTGCAATTTGAACAGCGCCCAAAACATCTAAAGATTCTAAAAGATTCGAAATGCGGGCAGCATTTAAGCTAGCCATACTGCTCAACAATTTTGTAATATCGCTGACCGTCGCCAGTCCCGCAAGAGCGGCGAGAACGCTCTGAATATTGGTCATTCCGGAGAGTGAAGTTAATAGTTTTGTAATATCTGTGACATTCAGCGCCGAGAGACCGTTGAGCAATTTTGTAATTTGAACCGCGCTTAAACTATTCAGCGCAGTCAAAGTCGTCGCCAACCGGGTCGAGTTCATCCCTGCCAGAGCGCTCATAATGCCCTGAAGCTGCGACAAATTTGAAACGTCTGAAAATCCTTTCATTAGATTTGCGAGATTGCTCATACCGCCTAGCGTTGCCAAGACTTTGAGGAGTTGCGTGGAATCCAGATGAGCCAAAGAATCGAGAACATTTTCTAGCTGATTTAAATCAAGGCCCATGAGTCCGGAAATTAAATTCGTAAATTTCGTCGCTTCTAACTGCTGCATCATGGACAGTGAATCAAGCAGATTGCGAATCTGGGCAGGATTGGATTTAACGATGTTTAGCGCATCCAGAAGTCTCAATGTTAAGGATGGATTTTGAGCGTTAAGCGTACCGATCAAATTCATCAGTTGGCCAAAATTCGCAGGCGAAGCAAGCACGTGCTTGATGTTGAATAGAACATCAACAAACCCGGGTGTTGTGGCATTTTGTTTCATTGTTTCAAGCAAAGTTTTAAGCTGGGCCGGTGTCATATTCGGATTCGCTGCCAATGCAGTTTTTAACATGGTCGAAATTTTAGCGAGATCTTGAACTTTTAAGTTGGCGGCAGACAGTGTATTTCTTAACAGGCCCTCATAGGTTGACCGGTCCGGAAGATTCTTCACCATATCGAGTGAACTAAACCAAGACAAGGTACGGCTCACAAATGTCTGCTTGTTCGTAAATAGACTGCCTGCACCAAGAACCAACGAATCTCCGAAATCAAAGCCCGTGCTGAAATTTCTGAGCACTGTGAAGGTGCTGCTAAGGAAGGCCGTAACCAAGCTAATACCTAAAATGCTGGAACTGATGCTCGCCATCATCATCGGAGAGCTGGAACCAACCATTGCCGCTCCACCTGCTCCAAATCCAATAGCTCCTAATAAAAGGGGCAGGCCGAAAGCGCCAGCAGCGATAATGCCCGCACCCATCATGACCTTCCTGGCAATCGGAAGTAAATTCTCACGAGTAAAGATGGCGGGTATGGCACTATCCGAAACCTGTGTTGCCCTTTTCACGCCTTCGCCACCTCCAACTGAGGAGCCCTCACTCAATAACTGCATAAACATTTGTCCTATAGGACTGTCTTCGCCAAAGATCATGGCAAAGTCCTTACCCCAAATACTTTCTCCGATTAATTGCGCTAAGTTTTCAACAATAAGTTCATCGATAAAATCAAAAGGAAGAGAAAGAAAAACGCTCAAACTGCCAAACCAAGAACCAAAACCTCGGCCCTTATCAACAAAACCATTGAAGATATTGAATAACGGACCCAGAAGAGGAACTTTAGAGAGCGCCTTTCCTAAGAATTTGATACCCATACCAAAAACGAGGAAAGGAGGAATTCCCATAAAGCCGCTGCCGTCAAACGCGTTCTTCATACCGGAACCCCAGAAATCATTGCCTTTTGCCATTTCTTGCGCTTGAGTTAGAACATCCATCATAAAGTCTTCGAATCCACTGAGATCTTCTCCGCGAAATTTCTTAGCAAGCAGATCAAGTCTCATCGCGTCTCCCATCGCTGGATTGAACACATATTTCGTAAAAATATTAAGCCGCGCGCCAAACGAAACTTGTGTTTCAGTGCTTGTTAGAAGGTGCGCGGCAAATTGTCCGATCGATGAAAAAAGACCTCTTCTCATAATTTTTGTCAGTGCGAATTTAAAAATCGAGGTTCCAGTATAAAGAGCAATGCCTGCAAACAAGCCCCAAAAGATCGCTTTCTTCTCATACTGAAACTGTTCCGGATCGAACGCTTTTCCCGACGCAAACAATGCCCCTAGCGCAATACCAAAGGTTAAAATCAAGTATTTGCCGGCTTTATTCAAGAACATCGCTATTTCAGGAATTGCTCTTCCGACAGCCAAAAGCCATGGTGAAGTTATATACCGCGATTTATTAAGCCACTTCGCAGCATTCACAACCTTGACGACAAGAGGCGCTTTACTGAACGCTGCATAGGCTTTGGTCAACCAACCGCCTAGGATACGGCCAAGCGGAGTAACTCGAAGAATAATCATCGCTACAAAAGCAACGATACCTCCATAGGTTAAGCCCGTACCTATTTTAGTTGCGTTCTCCTTGCCAAATAATTTTTCAAGACCGGCTTCGGCTAAAATGACAAGACCTCCGCCGGATGTGAACATTAATCCGACGCTGGAAACAGCTTGCACGTTGGCTTGAAAGTCGGATTTAGGCAACACATACTTAGAAATGAGATATGCTGCAGTAAAAGCTATCGTAACAGCGATCGGATAAGCCCAAGCAAATATAACCGCACCTAAGAAGGCCATTCCTAAAGCAAGCATATAAACTGGACCTGGGATACCATAAGCGCCTTCTTTTAAAGCTCCAAAAAAGCCGCCAACGGCGGCCGCAAACTCGCTCTCCGGAGTGATTATTACTTTCCCATTGCGATCTAAAGTCCCGAGCCATTTGCCTTCAGAATCTCTTAAATTGGTATTTGTAGCTTCTCCTAAACTATTGAAATACGTTGTCGCATTATTCATTCCATCTATAGCTCTAGTTTGAGAAATTAAAACCGGGAGACCATCTCCACCTTCGCTGATGACAAGTTTGATAATTTGAGTCGACATCTTTTCTTTGCCAGTTTTAGGATCTATCATCTTCCGAACAATTTCATAATCTGTTGTTCCGCCCATGAACTGATGAAATTCACCTCCACTCATAAAGCCACTTGCTTTCCCGTTGGAATCTAAAACAACACCGGCATTCGTGGTGACACGAAGAATTCCTTTGTTGTCCGTAATCGAGCGATAACGTCCGCCGAAGTCGGTGAATCCGATGCCGCGCTCGGACAATTCATTTAAGATCGCTACGGTCTCTTCAGACTTAAACGCGCCGCCGCTGGTTCCGGCGACCGCTGAAATTTGAATTAAATTGAATTCTCCGTTTCCGGCAGCGTCCAGAATAAAATTACCGCCGCCTTCTGCATAAGCCGCAATTGAGTCCACATTACTTTTTATCGATGAACCTTCGACTGAAACGCCGTACCGAACTGCGCCGTCTTTTTCAAAGGTAGAAACTTCAATGACCTTTCCGGTTTGGTCAACGGTTCTTAAAAAGTCGACCAATTGAATCGGGCCTGTTTTCTCGACTAAACTTTTGGTACTTAAGGTTTCGCCGAGTTGATTGATGGTTGAAATCGAGGTGGTTAAGGTCGTATAGGTATGCTGCAAGCCGTCGGCGCCGAACTGCGCATCAATATCACGATGGACTTTATATTCCTGGATGGTGCCGTCTTGCTGGAGTGTGCGGTTGACAATATCAACCCAGTCTTTTTCATTCGCTGTTTTTGAAGTCAGACTGTAAACTTCAAGCCCCTTATTGAACATCTTCTTATTAAGTCTTCCTGCGGGATCAATTTTCTGACTGGCAACATTGACTTCAAAAAGCAAGCTGAGAAGTTGGTTTTCTTCATCCGTTCGAGTTTCTGCCGCGCGGTTTTGGTCTTCAACAATATCTTCAATTTTGACATAGCCTTCCCGCTGAAGCATTTTGATCCGTTCCTTAAAGGCTTCATTAATTCCGGCCCAGGCTTCGCTGGAATGAAGACCGCCTTGGACCACATTTCCCGCCGCACTGATGGTGGTATGTTCTTTAACCCGTTCTTCAATCACGTTAATTTCGCTCAGCAGCGTATCGAGGAATTGAGATTTACTTGCCAGAGCGCGGGCGCTTGAAACAAAGGTGTTTCCGTCCCGGTCCTTAGAAAGAAGGCCGATGTCTTTCAGTGCGAGATCTGCCTGAACCGCTAAATAATCATAGGATGAGCTGGATGAGAACTTCGCCGGATCAAACTCCGAGAAATTAATCACAAGATTCGTTGACCAATCGGCAAAATCTTTTCTGCCCATCATCAGGGATTGGTCAAAAATGCTGCCGGTTTGGCTAACGGGCGCTCCGGCCCCGTTTTCATAATAATTAGCTTCACGTTGTGCGACGTCTTCGTAAATTCGTTTGAGCGTATTCGTTAAGTAATCCGCGTCCGCCGCCAAAATTTGGTGCGCGCCGCCGCCGACGGTGTAATCGGAAAGCACCTTCTCGCGCATCTCTTTGACTAAGGCGAGAAGTTTTTGCTCTTTTTCATTATTCAGACGTTCCAAATTGCCGGAGCTAAAATTACCAAGCGCAGGTTGTTCCGTGGCCGTTCCCGCGTCATATTTACCGTCTCCGTAGAGGAACTTCAGAAGTGCTTGGCTGGTTTGGACCGTTCCGTTATATTCACCGCTCAGAAGAGCGTGAGTAATATCAAAAATATCGATTTTATTTCCGGCCATAATCAAAGTATCGATGTCCATGCCGGCATAGAATGTTTGATAATATTTTTCGACGTCAGTTTTGGAAGGCGCCTTCCAGAATGTCACACCCGTTGTCGTTGCGTTGGGATCCGTCGATGCTTGTGCTCCTTTGTCGAAATAACCATAAATCAAATAATCGCCGCTACTATATTTTTGTACACCGCCAACTGTTGATGTATTCCCCGAACGGAAATTACCGAAAATCTTTGAGAAATCGCCAGTAATAGTTTGACCTAAATCACAGCCTCCTAAACCGCTTCCGCCGCCGTTGTTGATGGATTGGTTACACAAGGTTTGTGCAAATTCTTGGAGCTTGAGGTTGTATCCGTTCACGAGCGTACCGTCCCCGCGAAGTTCTGTAATCGTGGGTGTTGGCGGAGGTGTGGGTGTGGATGTTGTGCTTGAAGTACCGCTACCTGCTGCCGGGGCTGGGGCCGGGGTAAAAAGTCTTCGCGGATCATCAAAGAGTGAATTTCTTTGTGCCGAATCGGCTCCGGCCGCAATATCAGCCGCAGTCCAAACGATTTGGTTCTGATTGTCGAGCCTCTTGCCGGCCAAAATATATTTCCGTTTGATTTCTTCCATCTTTTCGGCATAAGAACCCCGGATCGGCTGAACCACCGGGAGTCCGTCGAATGATTTCACAACCTTATTGTCAAAACGACCGCTACCAAAAATCGATTTTTCACGAATTTTCAACGTGATGACGTCAATCGTCTTGGTGCCTCCGGGTAAATCTTTATCCGTATATTCAAAAAATTCTTTGTCGGTAATAAATCCGTTTCTCAGCCATTCGCCTAAAATTTGAAGCGTCGGTTTCTTGGCCTGATCTTTGGAAAGATCACCGCCGTTTTTCAGATAATCTTCGACCTTCTGTTTGAATTCGAGCTCAGAATCAAAATATTTAACCGGACCAAAGCTTTCACCCAAAATTGAAGCCAGAGTCGCAAATAAGGTCATTTCAGCTTCGGTCGGTTCCGACTCAAACGCATGCTCTGTAAGCGCATCCAAGGTCATATAGCCGATTTCCGTGAAGATGTTTTGACGGCTCGTGGGAATCATGATCGGAATTGAACCGCCAGGAGTTGAAACCATTGTAGGTTGCGTGGCGGAATCATAATCGGTTCCGGTAAAATCCATGCCGAGCGGAATTGCGAAGACATCCCGAAGGAAATTGTTTTCCGGAATTTGCCGGCCGATTGAACGGTTTTCATCTCCGACGTAAACGGGCCGCCACCAATCTTTCGGCAAGCCAAAATATTTAGAAAATTGTCCGGCAGTCAAATTGTCAAAGAGTTCGATAATTTTCTTCGTGTCCGTAGCAAATTCCAGATCAAGCCACTTTTGACCGTTGCCTTTTAGTGTGGCGAAACGGTTGTACACAATCTGAGACCGCTGAAGTTGAAATGCCAGATCGCGCATGGCTTCAAATCCAAGGTCAAAAATCTGGCGACCCAGTTCCTCGGCCATTGGTTTAAGTGCGGATAATTGGCGAACGCTTGTAACCTTCTTGTCCAGACCGTTGACAGCCGTATAAATCTTCTGAACCTCTTCGCGATATGTTTCAAGTGCGCCGTCATCCGGTTTTGATGCTTCACCAAAGAGCCATTTTTCATAGATGGCCCAAACTTGGTCGTTTATTTTATTGAAGTCGCCTTTGAGCGCTTCTAAGCCGTAATGTTCGCCGAAATCAGTCATAACATTAGCTTTGAATTGATCAAAGAGCGCTTGATCATCGCTGAATAACGCCGCGGAGTCTAAGGCACTGCCTGTCGCCGGAGTATTTTGACCGACATGGAAACTCTTCAAGAGATTGAAGTAGTCAATCATTCGCGCTGCATTCGGATTAAGTTTTGCAAGTTGGGATTGTGATTCAGCTGCGGTCGCCGCAGTTGATGAAACGCTGACCGGCGAAAGTTCAAAATGGACCATACCGCCCCGGTAGGCGTCTACCATTTGATCAAACCAGGTATCATATTCTTGCGTCAACCGCACCATTTCTTCGCCCATCACGTGCTCAGCTTCATCACCCGTTAAAATAAATTCATTAACGGTAAACGGTTTTGCATCTGAATCCGAAATCGGCATGCCTTTGGTTTCATCCCACGGCGTAGAAGCATCGTCAGCGACTTTAGCTTCCGCAATATCCAAAATGAACATGTTCTTATACGGAACGCTCGTAATCGGCGTGCCGGACGTATCATTGTTGAACTTGTCTAAGAGGGACCGGTCGCATAGGTATTTTCCGTAAGGCGCAGGACATGCAGCGCCTGTCTGGATGGTCATTTCGCGAATTTGGTCTTTGGAAAGATAATTGCTGAGATTGTGGAGGATTGCAAAATTACCCGTCATGAGACTTTCGACGGGGTTATTTTCGGAAAGTTGGAACGGGCTTCCGAAAATTTCGCGGGTATCGCCTCTTAAGAACCGTACCAAATAATCGCGATAAGCCTTTTTGTAATCACTGATCGCTTGAACCGCCTGCATAAATTGAGCATCTCCGACCGGGCCATCTTCAGCACGGCGCGCGGCGGCGGCATAGAGCCACTCAGCGGCTTTCTTTTCTAGATCATGAAGTTTGTCCGCCAAAAGCATGCCGCCGGTACCGATCTTGGTGGCATAAGCATCTTCATAAACTTTTGATTCGCGCGCATCAAAGACATTTTCCCCTTCTTGAACATTGTTCTTGATCACATCCCACGCGTACTTGCTGTCTTTATTCAAGCGGTCTATATTTTCTTTATCATTTTCAAACTTGTTCTTAACGCAAGTCGCATTGGTCGTTGAAACAGTGCAATCGATGGGGGCGCCGGATGCCGGCTCAATCTGTTTAGAATCTTTGACATACTGCTGTACGAATCCACGCGCCGGCATCATGGTTTCTCTTAAGAATTTTTTGTATTCCGTCATTAACTGTCCGTCTTCTTCAAAAGCTTTATCTCCACCATTAAAGGTCACCGAAGCGCCGGGAGCGGGAATATCTTTAACGTAGGAAGCAGGATCCAAATCTTTAACGGACACGCCTTCTTGTTTGCCCACTTTATAAAACTGATTAAGCGAAAGTTCGCGTTGAATGATATAGCGGACGGCGGAAGCAAATCCGATGGCTTTTGAAACAGATTGATTCGATTTGATCATGGCAAGCGCTTGTTCTTTCAATAAATAAAGCCGGATGGCGCGGTCAGGATCAACCCGGTGAATTTCATCAAGACCTGTGGTCAAATCCGCATTTTCCAAATCTGCGCGGATTTCCACAACGGCTTGGTTTAGGCCATGTTGTTTGCGAATGGCGTCATAACTCATTAATACATTGCGGGCAACATCCAGATAACGGTTCATTTGTTGAGAAATGTAATCCAACAAATGAGTTGTTTGATCAACGCTAAAGTTATTCAAATCTTTAAAGTTAACGAGGTCACCCAAACCTTCAATCAAGGTGTCACCAGGCTTTCCTTGAAGAACGGTCTCAGTGTAAACGCGTTTGAGTTTGGTTTCGTCAAACAGCATCATTGAATTTTCCAATTCACGAAGTTTGGCCAGATATTGGTCCATTTCTAATAAGGGCGAGGGCATTTCCGGAGTGTATTTATTGACCGCTAAATCGGGCCGCGTCATGATTCGTTCCATATACGCAATAATTTCTTTAGTAAGCGTATCAATTCGGGCCAGATGAGCTGCCTGTTCACCGGTTAATTCCCCGTTGTATTCCACGTGGCCTTTAAGCCAAATGGTTTCGAAATATTTTCCGAGGAACATATCCATTGCATTTCCTGCGGTCGGAGTCGTCTCAATGAGCTGGTTAATGCCGAATGGCGGCTCTGCCGTACTCAAATTTCTAAGGCCTAATTTAGTTTCTAAAGACAAACGATCAATTGCAGTCAATGATTGATGCAGCATCTTTTCAAGATCGAAATCATACCGGTCAAGTTCGCCGGCGATGAATTTAGTATCGAGAATTGAATTTCCATTCGTATCTTCACCTGAATCAAGAATGCCGTTTCCATTGGCATCTTCACCGCGCTTGTCTTTTTCGGTCGCGAGCAAAATTCGTTCCGTTGGACGAACGGTTTCTCGGAGAGCAAGCGGAAGCTCCTGCCAATCAACAGTTAATTTTTGCCGGTCCCAATATTCGGTCCAAGTCTGAGTTTGATTTTCCGTTAAAATCGGAGTGCCGTCAGCATACGTAGTAGCGCCAGGTTCGCCGACTTGATCGCGCCTGACAAATTCGCGCAAATCTTGGCTCAGAAGTTTTTGCCGCTCATAGGCCGGTTTGTCAATGCCCGTCACAACATCATCCTCAAATCCGCCGCTTAATTGAGCATGGCGTTTGAGATTGGCTTCGATTTGAGCATATGCGGTCCGTTTTGCTTCCTGGCGCCGTTCTTCAATCCAGGAACGATATTCGCGCTGGACTTCATCTAGAATCGGCAGAACTTCGATGCGGTTGCCTTGGGAGTCTGTGGTAACAATATTATTGGTCAACAGACCCATGATCGTATTGATGCCCATCGTATCTCCGTCCACTGTCGGATTCGGCGGAATGACTTTTTTCAAGAAAGCATCGAATTGATTGTTTTTCGCCGATTGATATTCTTTAATTTTATCGATCATTTCGGTGGTAGAAGTTGTCAGCCAGCCGCTTGTAAATTTCGGCAAATAACGGAAGGTTAGGCCTCCTTCAGTTGAGGTTCGTGACGCCATCATCATCTTGATGCTTGCGGAAAGAGCCGGCATTTTTCGATCCAGTTGCATGTTGTCAAATTTCGTCTTCATCGCCGGGCTCAATTGATCATAGGTTTTGCCTTCCATTAATTCTAAAGACAATTGATCTTCCTCTGACAAAGTCGTGGTTGGGGTCCAAGACGTAACTTTTTGTTTTTGTTCGGTGGTTGGATTGGTCACAGTTTCATCGTTGATGATTACTTTCTCCCATTTAAAATTAGCGATTGCCTTGATCATATCAAGAGCATTTTGATCGGCGCCAATCTTTCTGCTCTCCAGGTCCGGATGGTTTCCGTAGAAATCTTGCAAAAGCAGGATTTGATTCAAAAGGACTTCTTGTGCTTTGCCTAGATTTTCCGTCCAGATGTAATTTTGGAAGAAATCTTGGGCGCTAATTTGATATGGATCATCTGTGGTCGCTGAAGTACCGAGAGCCGTGCAAACCGCGGCAGTGGCACCGATGCATTGCTGCTTTAATGTTCTGATTTGATCGTTCCGTTTCGTCACATATCCTTCTAAAAGATGGAGCAGACCGTCGTCGGCGACTTCTTTTGAGTCTTTGATATTTTCATTTTGATTTCCCGATTTCTTTTTCTCGGCTTCCGCGAACGGATCATTTGATTCCAATGCAGGATCATATTGAGTCATGAATTCGGATAAAATAGAGGAATACAACTGAAGAAATTTGAGCGTCCATCGGTACTGACAGTCTTTGCCTTTATCGTCGCATTGAACGGTCAAATTGGTGAAATTACGAATCGTCTGAGAAGGATCGGAATAAGTCGGCGCGATAATCGGTCCGGAACCGATGTTGGCGCCGTAGTCAAGTGCGTCACTCAAATTGTAAAGTCCAAAGATTGCTGCCATCCCGTTGTATTCTCCGGAATTGGCGGAACCAGCCAATGCACCAGCTAATGATCCGCCTCCGGCTGCGGCACCTAGGCTCGCTCCCAGAACCGCCATCGCGGCGTTATGGGCATTCACCTGCAACGCGCCTAATCTCAGCTGGGCCGCTTGCGCTGCGGACAGCTCGGCGCGTGCCTTTAGTTCCGCTCCCGTCGGTTGGTTTTCGACGTGAATTGAATCTTTTTGTTTGAGTTTTTCGAGATAACTATACAAACCCGTAAAACTGGTTTGGCCGTTCGTGCTGATATCATAAATTTGTTTAATATCGTCAGACCAATTTGGTGACGTTTCCCCGCCGGCCGGGTCTAAGAATTTAAAATCAGTAACCGTTTCATATCCGCCCCGGTCTACTTGATTTTCAATCGCGCGCGCAAAATCCAAATTTTTATTGATGATCGCGTTAATGGCAGAATTCTTGTCCCGCACTTGACGGCGTAAATTTTCAACCAACCAGCCGATTTCCCGGTTGACGATTTCCTTTTGAACTTCAAGCGGCGGGGCATAATCACTGGCTTCCATGTACTGATCTTTTTTATCGCCGTCACCGTTGTAGTCGACGTTATCAGTCACTTCATCGCGGAAGAGCCCAATTTCTCCCAAAACTCGAGAGGATGCTGTCATTCCCGAACCGGCAGGCTTCTCATCCATATCGGGTCTTTCAATAATCAATAAACTGGTATTGTTGCTAATGGATTGCGCAGGACCTGAACCCACGATGTAATAAAGGGGTGCGGAATTATCAATATCTTTTAATTTTCCGCGATTTTCACGACTCGCTTCTGCCTGCTGTTGACCTGTGTAAGGATTTGTCGTCATATTCGTCGCGAAGCGCAGCCGAAGGAGCGTTGCATTTTCATTTGCAGCTTGCTTAATCATCCAGCTAAAAATTTCACCCGTTAAAGCGCTTCTCTCCACACCGTAGTGAATCTTGTTTCCTATCAAAGTAACCCCAAAAAGGGTCGTTCCGTAATCATATTCGCCGCCGGCCCCTGGCAACAAACCAGCCGTGACTGAATTAGAATTTGGCTCATCCAAATAACTAAAGTCGGGATAAGCACTGGAACTGCCGCGCAGAAGCGGTGTGTAATCAGTACCGCCCCGTGTAATGAAGCTGGCGCGGTTTCTTTCTTCAACAAAATATTTTTCATAAACGGACATCGGCGGCTTCAAATAACTGGAAAACGGATCAAACTGTGTTTTCTTATCGTTGGAATCACTGAGTTTAACCGTCGAGATCACGCTACCGGATTCCGCATACAAACGAGTACCGTCCGGTGCAAGTCCCAAGTAAGTAGGCGCGCTTCCTTCCAAGTTGGAATCCATACGTCCTGATTGGAACATACGGTTGTAGGTGCTAAGTCCAAACGGATCCGCCGTATCGGTTTTGGCGAGCGTAATTTCTCCGGTTGTTTCATTGTAGACTTTCTCAAGAACCCAGGTTTCGAATGGATTAAGCGGATCCAAAGGATTCGGAATTAACTTTCGTTTATACAGCAGGCCAACTTCCGGCTGATACGAATTATCCATGCTGCTGCGGCGCATTCTTTTCACATACAAGGTATCTTGATCCAGCCGTGTTGATTGATAGTCGAAAGTACCCATGACAAGAGGTGAGCTGGAAGGTGACGGCTTGTTCTTTGGATCCATTCCTTGCATCGCACCCGTTGTGGAATCAAAGTTAACGCGCATGAGATGCCGACTGTTAAAGGTAGCGTCAGCGCCGGTTGCTAGATCGTTATCCTCTTCTTCTTGATTGTTGCGGACAATTTCAAATGTACCGTCTGGGCGAAGCCGGACGTGGGAATATTTCTGATACGAATCTCCGAGCATTCGCTCAACGGAACCGACCGGATAGGTTTTAAGAATCTCGGCGATTGGATCCGTCATTTCATTTTCTTGCCCGACTAACTGACCGTCCCGGTAATAGAGTATGTTTTTGGCATCCCGGTAATTGGCACCAAACTCCGTCCCAAATTCAGGAATTTGTCTTTCTTCATACGTCTCAATCATCTGGATCGGACGTCCGTAAACATCTCTGAGAATCGCGCCGCTGGCGGGGTCGCGTTTGTATTCATACCAATGAATCGAGGGCCGGAGCGTATTGTCTTTTTCGGTGGCCGTCAAAAGTTTATTGGTTGATGTTGTAAACCAATCCGCAGCGCTAGACGGGGTACCGGGTTTGGAAAGGAACTGCAATTTAAAACGGACCGGATCAGACATATATTCCCCAAGTGTTTTGAGGTCATAACTGTTGGTCGCCTGATTCCAAACGTGAAGCTGACGATAAATTCCGTTTTGCTCGGTCATCGTACCGCGCGGCATATCATTTTGATAATCAATTAATGCAAGCTGTTCTCCTTCAGCACCGAGAATTAAAATATTACCGTTAGCTTCGAGCACATACGTTTCAACCGGCTGACCGGTTTTCGGATCGCGCATCAATTCCCCGCTTACCGGATCATATCGGTAAAAATATCGCGTCACATTCCCAAGACCATCAACTGCTTTGGTTCTGAGACCTTCAGCGTTGTTATAAACAGCCGTGTGAGAAGAATCTTGCTGGAAGAAAGCATTGTTCATGGTCTGCAGCAAGTTGTTGGTCACTTCCCTAGATTCGAAAACCATTTGATCGGGAGCTTCTTTCAGAATGCTTAAGCGAATCAGCCGGCCGCCCGAAGATGGATCGGTCAAGATTTCAACTTCAAAGGGTTGATTATCAATGTAAAGCGTTGCGCCGTCGGCGATCTTCTGATTCGGATGCTGGACATCGCCGTGGTAATGGTACGATTTACTGGCTGTATCCCACTCGAGTTGAATAGAAGTCGGAAACACATTTCCGGTAGCTGCATCAATTTCCCCGCCGCGCGGAACCTGAACGTTCATTTTGGTTTTATTGAGCGTCATGCTAACGCCCGTCGCTTCATTATTGATGCTGACGGTATATTCCTCTCCGTATAAATAGAAGAGCGACCCGTCTTCAAGAACAATAGGAGGAGGCGCTGTCGTTGGAGGAGGGCCGACAACAACAGTGGTCGTGGCCGGCGGAGTTAAAGAAGCACCGGCCAAAGTGGCTTCGTACTTTTGAGTCGTTTCATTAAAGGTAGCTTTAAATGGAACGCCGATCCAGAGCCAGCTGTTCGATCCATCTTTAATGACCTTGGCTTTGTAGGTCCGTCCATTGAGCTGAACATCAATGCCGTCCGTATCCGTGGTTAAAACGGTATACGTGGTTTCTGAACTTGGATCTTTGATTTTATAACCGTCGCCCGCTGTCGTGGGTTTCGCGGTAACCGAAAGCAACCCATTGTGGGGCAATGGCAATTGAACTTCACTTCCCCACGAGAATCGTTTGGAACCTTCCGATAAATTGCGGGCAAAATTCGGATGAGAATGAAGCTCCAGGAATCCTTGGCCCTGATCATTGAGTGAGAATTTGACTTGATAGAACAAATCTTCATCGTGATCAAATTCCGGCGTCAATTCAAAACGGCCTTCACCACTCGGAGTGTTCGTCACTTTGGCGGTATATAATTTTTTATCCAAGACAACCTTAACGCCCAGAAGGTCTGTGAGTTTAACCGTATAAGTGGCCATATTGACGGGATCATAAAATTGATAACCGTCTTCGGCATCATTGATCTTTGCAGTCACCAACAGCTTAGGTTCATGAGGAATTTTAAATGTAAAATCTTTTTTCCATTTAAAATCGACGTCTGCTTTCAAACCAATCGGATCTTCAATTTTCATAAACGAATCATCCACGAACGGATGTTCATTGCCCGCTTCATCGCGATAGACATAGGTTGGCGTCGGCGGCGCGGAACTGCCTGAGCTGGCATAATTCGGATTCAAATAGGCGAACAAATACCGTTTTTCCTGCATCCGCTCTAAGACATACGTCACGTTTCCGTCTAATTCACGGACTGTGATATCAGCGCAAGTGCCTGTGCCGGAGGTGCACGCAACGTTTTTGGTTTCAACATTAAATCTGCGGCCGGCAAAGATCATATTTTTATTTTCATCCATCGCAATCGATCCGATGGTCAAAGGTGTTACAGATCCACAAGCCGGATAATCAACCTCGCGCGCCGAGCAGCGGACTTCTTTCACCTGATAACTGCCGCCGCTGAATTCAAATTCGTATTTCCAAATGCCTTCTTTATTTTGATCCACATGCATCGGCTCAAAGCTGAAATCATCGCCCCAGTTTTGCTGCCATTTTTTATCCGTCGTCATTATTCGGCCGTCTTCGATTTTCACCAACCGGTACGGAGCTTCGTCCAAAATTACAGTCGGGTTAGTTTCGAGACCAATTGCCATTGAGTTGTCCGTAGAAATTCGCTGAAGCGGCATAAAACCTTCTTGTCCGTCTTGATCGTAAACCAACTGACGAAGCGCGCTGTCCCATTTAATGCCTGCATTGGTCGCACCGCCCATTCCTTTGAGCACATCTTCAATATCAATTCCGGAACCATCGATAATTTTGCCGGTGGTTGGATCCATTTCATTCCAAGCGTGAATATAAATATGAGGATTGACGCTTGAATCGACCGGCTGTTTTCCCGGAACTTCAAAGTAGAAACCCGATAAACCGGTCAACGCAACGGTTGTACCGTTCAAATAGAGCTGATAATAACGTCCATTAATTTTGAGCATCTTCGGTGTCGCCGTGTATGATCCATTGTTTTCAAAATCAATTTGGTTCGAAAGATCCGGCTGACCTGACATGAGCGTCGGCGTATAGATCCAATGATTGGTTGCAGTATCGCGCTTGAGCAGAATAGTCAGTTGTTTGAACTCACCGGTCGTCGCATCTTTCACATTTTGGCCGGGAACTGCAATCCATTGTTCAGTTCCTGTTGTGGGAAGATTCATATTTACGAATTCGTAATACCGTGTGTCGTCGGCCGGACCATTTCCCTGTTCTGTCGTTGACGTCGGTGAAATGGTGACCAGATCTGAAGTGCCGACATTAATTGAAGTGCGCAGGTAATCGGTGGAATTCAGGATAAATGAATCGCTGAAATCGGAAGCTTTTGTCGTTTCCGATTTAATCATCTTGTCGCTGATTCGCGCAAGCGTGATGACATCATTGCTCGTGAGCGTTAATGTACCGCTTGTTCCGGAGTGATAAATTTTTACTTGATACTTATTGCCTCTTATTTCAATGGACTGACCGTTCACCAATGTTCCCGTCGCTGCAGGGCCGCTTCCGACAGAAGTAAAGGTGCAGCTATCGGTCGTGACGGAAGGAACGCATTTAAATAAATCCAATATGCTGCCGCTGGGTAATGTGAATACAAAGGGGACCGGATTACCGGCTGCATCAGTCCAATCAAATTGAACCGTCTCGCTATCTCTGACGTAGGAATAATTGTGCGTTACGCCATCATCTTCGGTAATACTTGAAATCCGGGATGTTCCGCCGACAAATTCATAATCCGTTCTCACCGTTTCTGAGGTCCGTAAACCGTGTTCCGGATAATTCTGTGTCATCGTATAACTGAGCCGTTGGTCGGCCCCATAGAAGTACGTGGAGAATGAGACCAGAGCTTGTGATGTTTTAATCGAGTAGGTGTAATCGAGTTCGCTCACGGGTATTCCAGAACCGGCGGTGGAAACAATCGTCGGGCTCGTTAGAATCTCCTGATGTTTGCGCTGTCCATATTGCCAAACAGCGCGTACCCGTTCAGCGCCTCTGGCACCTTCGTATTCGGTTAAATTCTCAACCTGGAAACCGCGCGCTTCCAGTCCTTGAAAATTAAGGAAATTCGTAAGCGAGCCGGCGGTCAAAGTTCCCCGCAATAATTCGACAGCTTCTTTATATTTCACCGGATTCATCAAATCGGTTGCTCTCAAGGTGACTTGTTTGCGTAACGTTCCGGTTTCATCATTGAAATTAATGGTAATGCGGTCTACTTTCATTTCTTCCGGGCAAGAAGATATCGAACAAGATGTCGCTTTATGACGTTTCATCGTAATCGTCGCCATCGGAAGTTCGGATCGTTCAAAACCGGAATAAATATTGATTGATTTCTGGATCGTGCCATCAGGAAAATACTGAGTTTGGCCCATAACATCTAAGTCCTCAGCATCCGGCAAAGCGTTTACACCGGTCCCGGCATCATCCCAATCAAAATCTGGGAATATTCCATCAGGACTACTCGGATTGAAAAACGCCCAGAACGGGTCAATTTTGCCGCTGATCCAAGCATCTTTTGAATCACTCGGACGGGCATAGTAAAACCGCTGTTCTATATTGAGCGTCGCATCTTCTAAAGCGGGACTGGTCGTAGGATCAAGATCGGGTATACCAGAAGCTTTCTTAGATGTCGGAACCTGATCCGGAAATTGGCCAAAATCTGCGTCCCGATACCGTCTCACAATTGATACTTTTTCGTGATTGAGCTGACCTTTATAACGGGAATCAGTCAGCGTCGCGACCCGTTCTTCGCCATTTTCAGTTTCAATTGTTTCATAAGAATAAGCCTGAGTTTGTGACAATGCCTTATTCGGGTTCTTATAATAATTTAGTGTATTCGTGGCCAAATCACGTTCATTTGTCTGCTGCGGATTATTCCAATCGTACGGCCGCGCCGATTGCGGCACCTCAAACGTTTCCGTTCTGATAGGACTCGGAGAAGGACTGATGCGATTATCATCTTCAGGCGCCTGATAGTAAATGCGGCTGGAAATATTAAATGTTCCCTTTTGCATAAAATCAACGTGATGCAGATTTTTAGATTTCGGATCGTACCAATAATAGGTACTGTCTTCAACTTCACCGTGATCGTATCTCACGATACGTGCGATCTGAGGTCCAGCTTGTGTATTGAAATAATCGGTTTGAGTCGTTTTCTCAGGCAGCCAGCTTCCCTGATCCGGAAGTAACTGATAAGTTTCCGTGATGGCAAGCTGTCCGTTTTCCTTGTCTCCAAATTGAACCGCGTGCTGCAGGAAATACTTGGTGTAATCTTGGCTCATCAAAAGCCCTTCAACAGCCGCATCCGATAGAGCTTTCATCTGATCAAAGAACGGAAGTTTAAAATCAGGCATCGTCTTGATCGCTTCTTTATACTTATCAATCGCCTGACTCAATTTAGCTTGGTGGCTGATCGCTTCATCAATTAAAAGTTTTGCCTTGAGGACGAAATCAATGTCGGCTCTTTGGTCAATTGAAGCCGATGCGAATTGCGTTTGTAGCTCAGTGACGGTGCGGACAATTTGTTTCAGTCTGTCGTATTCTTGGAACGCCGTCTCCATGGAGCTGCCGATTCCGGCATTGAGGCCGCCGAAAAATTCCATGATGTCATTGAGATGCTGGATTTTTCTGAAGATTTCATCCGCGCGCCGTCTCAAAAGTTCTTGTTCGCGGCCTTCCTGGGCTGACGGGAGAATATCGGTAATGATTTTATGATATTCAACGTTAAGACCCTGGTCGAGTTTGCCATTGGTATTGGTATCTTCACCCGCGTCTAAAAGATTATTGCGGTTAATGTCTTCATTCGCGTTCAGAGCTGCGCCGGCAGCGATCATGGCCCGGTCGCGCAGAGCGTAAATTTCAGTCAAATTGCGCTGAAACTCAACAAACGAAACCGAAGAATTAATTAATTCGAGTTTGGTTTTGGCAAGTTCGTAATAGCCATCGGCCGAAGACGCCGGATTAATTTCCAACTTAAACGGCTCCAAACCGCTAAGCGAAGGACTGATGGGCACCGGATTGTCTTTAATTACTTGATCCATGCCTTCCAGGAATTGCAGGGTTCTGTTGAATCCGAATTTGTCTTTTAAATTCTTATACAGAAGTTGGGCCGCACTCATTACTTCTGTGATAATTTCCTTATTGTCAGCAACGGGTTTTTCAGCCAAACGGTCATATTTGTCGGAGGAAGTGACTTGTTTGTAAAGTGCATCGTTGCTGTCTTTAATTTGCTGAAGAAGTGACGGACCTTTCGGATCTTGATTAAAGACATACGGTATGGTGCCTTGCGGCTCACCGGCAACAATCCGCGTAACACGGTCTAAAATAATCTGCTGCATGCCCGGTAAACCCGGAATTCCGTTGTTAAATAAATATGGATCTGCATTGGTATAAGTTTTAATTTCAGCTTCGATGGATTTCAGCTTACTTAATTGGAGACGCTGCATGTCTTCAACCATTCTGCGCAGATCACCGCTTAAGGCAGGTTCGTCCAAAACACCGTTTCCATTCTTGTCTTCTCCGGAGTCCAAAACACCGTTTCCGTTGGCATCTTCGACGGTTCCGATCATCGCTTTGAGACTGGCCAAAACTGCCGAAACATTTTCAGCTTGTTTTTTCAGCTGCGCCATTCGTTCTTCGCCTTCCGTAAACCGGAGATACTCCATGGCGACTTCGTTCAAGTGAGCGACAACCCCCATTTGAGCTTGGCCTTCTTGAGCCGTCTTCTTTGATGCTTCCAAAACAGAAATGGCGTTAATCATTTTCTGCCACGATCCTCCGTCCGAATAGGCAGGATGAGGCGTAGCACCGCATTGCGAGTTCGCTGCAGTTCCCGGCGCAGCATCCATAGCTGTTTTATTCACGCAGTTCGATGTTAATTCAAAAGCAAATAAATCAGTTTGGAAAATAGTGATGGCCATTAACGCTTGCCCCTTTAATGTCGAGTCATAATCATATCCTAGAGCCATTACCGTCGATTGAAGCTGGAACATTGAACCGCCACTCGGATAAGCAGGATGTAATTCCATTCCGCAAAGCGTATTTGCAGCGGTTCCCGGCATCGCTGAAAGCGCTTGCTTGTCGACACAACCCATCGTGTTTTCATAATTAATTTTGTCTTGCTGGAGTTTTTGGAACATACCCGTCAGAGGATGTCCTTTGATGGCGTTGTAGCGAGTTTCAATAGTCGAAAGAGAATCGGCACTTTTTCTCTGCAATTCAATGGCATCTTCAAATTCCTCACGCAAAACTGCTCGTTTAGATTTGGCCCACTTCGGCAGAAGCGCCGTATCTTGAATACCGTTTCCATTCAAATCTTCACTTGCCTCAAAAATACCGTTACTGTTCGTGTCTGTTTCAATCACTTCGCTATAACCAGCCAATACCATGTCTGCCTTTTGATTTTTTCTCATCAGATCCAGAATGGTTGCGTTATTAACCGAGACAAGAACTCCGCTTTCGTTGTAAACGGCAGCGGCTTCTTCGGTCTTTTTAACTTCAATCAGAGCTTGATCATAAATTTCTTTAGCGCGGTTGCGGGCATCAACGGCTTGCTCATATCGAGACTGGGCTTCGTGATAAGGAATATCGTTTGCCAGATAGAGCCGGTTTTTAAGTTCGGCCAAATGCGCCTGGTCCCGGTGAAGTTGTGTACGAGCTTCTTCCAAAGCTTCTACAGCTTCCATAAGACCGGTCCAAGCCGTATTCACAGCGTCTTTATTGACATCGCTCGGAACTTGTTGATAGTTGAATTTTGCTTTTTGGAAGTCTGCTAAAGCATCCAGATAATCAGCTTCCGCATCGGAGGCAGATGTTTGACTGAGCAGTAAATCCGCCGAAGCTGTTGCAATATCATCCAGAAGATTTTGACGACCGGTGCCGGCAGCAAGCATCGCACTTTGTGTTTGCGTGACTTTTAACTCAGCCTCGGCAAGTTGAATGCCAAATTTACTCAGTTTGGCTTTCAAATCATCCCGTTCGCGTTCCAAATTCATCAAAAGCCGAACATAACGTTCTTTGGCTTCATCAACAGATCTTTGCGCTTCATTGTTGGTTTGGACAGCATCCAGATATTTTCGCTCGACGTCAATAAAGTCGACAAACTTCGCATCAAATCGAATATTCATTGCCTTTAATAGCGCGAGGTTCAAATTGACTGAGCCTTCGGTGTAGATCAAATTTTGCATGAACACACCCGCTTGAGCGGCTTCTTGCGAAGCAAATGCGATCAAATCAGTTAACATTTTGGCGACGGATGAATTTTTTACGATTTTTGGATCAGCCAATAAGGCACTCAGGCGCGCAGCCGACTTGCTGAACCCTTCGGAACGGTCAAATAATTGTTTGATCGTCAATTCAGGGATGCTGAGATCATTGAAGAAACGGCGCAGTGATTCTGCGTTTACACCGCCAATGTTGCGGAACAGAACGGCTTGCTGCAATCCTTGACCGGCTGCATCATGAAGCGCCTGAACGGTATCGCTCTGTTTCATAATCTTCGTCAATTTCTCAGAAGCAGACTTACGAATATCCTGAACCTTTACTTCATCACGGCTTGCTTTATTGGCCAATTTAATCACACGGTTAGCTTGTGCCATGAAATCGAATGCATCTCTTGAATACGGGCCAAACGTACGGTCGCCCGGATTAGAACCGTATTTAAAGGTCACCGAGTTATATTCTGCTTCTTCCCTGTCCTGCGTATTCTGCTCATAAAAGGTCCGGAGGCCGCGGATTCTGTTAAGCACCGGCGCGATCGAAGTTCCAGTGTCGTAAATTAAATCCAAATTCATTCTATATTCACTTCGTTGGATCAGACCGACGGGAGCTAAAATTGAACTGGATAAAGTTGTCGTATTCCCGGACGGGTCTACAACTTGAACCCCGCCCAAAGAGCTAATGTAAACACTTTGTAGATAGTTGTTATCAAGTTCTGTTAATGTCTGCTGCCTAGAGGACGAATGCAGCGCAAGACCATTCTTACTATCACCGCGTATGCGCCAGCCGACTTCTGTCAAAAGATTTTGAAGCCAATTAAGTTTGAACTGAGCTTTGTCAATGACTGGTGCGTTGTACAGATTGGAATCGACTGGAATGATGTTGGTACTGCCCGCCAAGCGAAGCATTTGGTATTCGATTTCGTCAATCGACCCGCGCTTAACCTTTTCAACTTCTTTTCTTTCATCAACTCCTGTAGTCGCTTTGATGTCTAAGATTGAAAATTCAGAATCAACGACGCCGTTTTGATTGTAATCAACGTCCGGAACACCGTCCGAATTACGGTCACGTTCAGCCGGCGTATGCATATTGAGCAATTCCTGCTTGATTCCGGAAATCTCCGTTCGCAGTGTTCTGAGATCACTTTCAGCGCGGTTTTTGTCAGACTTAATGGCTTCGCGTTCATTGATTAATGTGGACAACTGAAGCTGCGCACGGGCATATTCGCTGCTGTTTTTGTCCACGATCGTATTAATGTAGTAGCGTTGATATTCCACTGCAAAATTTGCAAGTTCATATTTGACAACCAGCGGGAACGACCACAGAGGCGGCGGCATGCCTGAAGCCAGGTACGTCCAATCGATTTTAGATTTATCTAATTCCGGATTCAAACTCGAGACAGTGATCGCAGTGGGCGGAGCAATCGCAGTAGTAGGACCAGCAGATCCTACATTTTGAATGTAGTCCATCAAGGATTTGATGTTTTGTTTTATGGTTAAGAATTTATCATACTGAGCCGGCGCGCCCGGTGCTCCAACTCTTAATTTTTCAAGTTCATCGAACAATTTTTTCAGCATTCCGCTTCCGGAAGCTGCGGTCAATAAATTGAACGCCGGACACGCTTCGCTGCTTGCACTGCCGCAAAGCTGGCCCATCGCTTGTTTTTTAGCATCGTTGTAACTGACGCCGCCTGAAAACATACCTAAGCTTGTTTGATCATCTTCAAAGGGATCAAATCCCAATTCTTTTACCAGTTTATCCTTTTGAATTTGTTTGGCCGCAGGCGCATAGAGCGGACTGGTGCCAGCCAATAAATATTCATAATTAGGATTGACCCAGGTCAGCAACTCTTCGTAATGTTCTCTCAGAAGTGTGCGCTGGAGCTGCATCAGTTTCATTTCATCCACAATTTTGTCGCGGAGCACTTGGAGATTCTTCTCGATCGCAGCGAAACGGTCACGGTCTTTTTCGAGACCTTTTTTCAATGTTTGCTCAATCTCAAATTGGACCTTTGCTTTGCGTTCTTTTTGACGCGCCTCGGAAGCTAATGCTTCAACTCCCCGGTCATCATAAGGAGTGGCCGGATCATTCGTCTTATTCGTAATTTTCAGCTTGTCTTCAGGCATGATGAATTGAGATGCTCTGGCACTGATCAAAGCGTTGTCTGAATCACGATAGGCCTTCTCCATGAGAATCTTAGTGGTTGTCGAATCATAAACCTGATCGTTCGCAAAATGAGATTCCCAATTAGCAATTTGTTTATCCCATTCATTTTTCGCATTCGTGCCTGTTGAATTACCCGTATAAGACGGATCTATCGTCAAATTCTGCCAACCGGCATAAAGTTCGGCATATTGTTTTTCATATTTCTGTTTCAATTCTTTTAGTTTCGTTAACGTCCCAAGAACAACGCTGGTGTCGGGTTTCAACAGCATCATGAGCATCTTCGCGCGGCTGTCTGTTTCTGCATTGATGTATTTCAGAGCACTAGCTAAATCATAAAAGTATGGAGGCAATCCACCGGACGGATCAGGACTGGACGTAGCAGCGCCTCCCGGAGAAGTCGGCGCGACGGTTAAATTTGCTTTTACATTCGGAAGTTCTCCTGCCGCTAGCACACCCTCATAATCCTTTGGATTGAGATAGAAATTAATGGCTTGACCCGGACTTGCGGGTTCGGTTCCCGTTTTATTGCCAAGGCGCTGCTGAGAACGTTTAATGTCTTGAACCTCGTTTTCCATTGTTAATTTTGCGTTTGTAACTTCATCAATTTGATTTTGCAAAGATTGGAGGACGGCTTCCAATTTTTCTTTTCGAATTTCAAGTTCCTTCACTTCCGCTTGTCTTTGATAATATTGATACCATTCAAATTCGCGAAGAGCTTGGCCGCCGCTGGATTCAGTCAGATCGATTTTTCCGTCTCCGTTAAAATCAACGCCGGTTGTTGTCTCCTGCCGCATCATAATCACCGAAGGACTCACCCCGCCGTTATAAGCACCGCTGCCTTGAACGGAAACAATATTAGGTCCGAGATTTTTGACGATCCTTCCGTTAATATCGCGGAGAACACAATCCGCGGCTAAATTGGTGGAATATTCAGGACACAATTGTTCTAAGGGAGAATTTAGATCATCGTGATAGCGCGAATAGGGGCCTGAGGCGCCCATAAATTTGGCATTCGCCATCGCCCAGTTTTCATATGCGCTGGAATCGCGAATTTCAGATTTCCAGTCCAGCACCAAAGAATCAGCATTCACATTTTTACCGCCCAATTCTTTGAGGTAAATGGCACGCAAGGAAGTATCGCTTGCTGTAGCGCCAAAACCGCCAATGTCGTTTAATGCAGTTTCAAATTTGGTCATCGCAACAGAAAGTTGGTCTGTGGCATCAGCAGGATCCGCAGGATTGTCAATTTTCTTCAGTGCATCATATTGCGTTTGAATTTGCCCCTGGACTGATTTGTCAAAATTGCAAAGAGATTTCCATTCATCACTCGTGCAACCAATATCAGCACCCGATTTAATGTCCTTGTAAGTTCCGCCCGCAGGATTAGTTAATTTTTTAATACTCCACGGAAGGTAAGAACCCGCGATGGTTGTGAACAGCGGAGAAGTTAGAATATTACCTTTATTAATGGTCAGACTTAATGTTCCGATGGTGATTGTAAATGGCTGAGTGGAATCGCGGAGAGGATCAACGATCCCATAACGTTGAATATACAATTGAGACAGGGTCCTTCTCTGCGCCAGCCATTGGCTGTAGCGGCGCTCAGTTTCAGCATCTTGAGGGCCCATTGTTCTGTAGGCCTCCGCATAACTGGAAATTAAATCCAACATGGCTTTAAATTGCCGTTCGATTTCCAAATCTAAAGCCGCGGTTTGTTCTAAGAGAGAACCGAGACCGTTGACGAGTGCAATTTTCCGCGTTTCGAGACTAAAATAATCCTCACGGGATAGGTCTTGCGTATCAAGAACGCCTTTTTTCGCATTTTGTTCGGGCGCAATAAGGGTCACAAAACCGCCATTGTCTTTGTTTCCGCCAACCACAACATCGTATTGTTTTCCTTGATAAAGAATATGCCCGCCATTAATCAAAAATTGTCCGCCACTGTTGTTATATGAACCCGCAGCAGGAGTAGTGACATTGCCACAATCAGCTTCGAAGCAAAATCCGCCGAGCGAATTATTCCAGAAAAGCTTTAAAGTGACGTTTAATCCAGGCATTAAAATATCGATGGGAGCTATCGTCGACGTATAAAATTTATCAAACTTAACCGTGGTCTTAAGACGCGTATCAGCTCCGAGCCAATACAAGGCTTCATCGTATTTCGTTAATAATTCTTCTTTGTAACGGTTTGAACGGGCTTCCTCAAGATGAACTTCATCCAGAGCAAACTTTTGAGACGGCGTGAGGAAATTTTGTTCCTCAGCCGTTGATTTAATTTCTCTGGCAACTTCCTGGAGCGCAGTCTCGACCCGTTCAAAAATCGTATCCGCATGTTGAATCGCCGGCTCAAGCTGATCCCGTATTAAAGTTTGAGTGCGGTCACTTTGCGTCTTTGCCCATTTAAGCGTCAGGGCTTCTTCAGATCTGTTTTCAATCATGTAGGTGGAGAATTCGAAGCCGTTTCGGAATTTTGCTTGATCTTGAGCTAAATCATTATTCGCTTTAACCATGCCTTGAATAATTTCGCGGGATTGAAAGAATGATCTTTCTAAGGCCTTTTCCGTACTGTCAGCAATTCTCCAGTCTTGCTGAACTCTTCCTTGGACTTTAAGGTCAAAAGCAGAAGCTACTTCCAAGCGTTTCTCGACGTAATTTTCAAAATCACTGTGGGCCTTATCCGCTTCGATTCTGGCGTTATTGGCGTTGGTACGAGCGATCGCTCTTTGGCTGGCAAGTGCGCTCGGATTCTTTTCCAGTGCCGTGGCAACGCCGTCAAGGTCCTGGGCTTTAAGTTCCTTTTCTTTCCAAATTTTTCTTAAGTCTTCTTTTCCCTTGTCTTCAAAATTGAGTGCGGCAATCAGCGCATATTCAGAGAATGTTTCCTTCCGGCGTTGGAGAGCATCTTGATATTTTTTCTGTTCCGCTTCAAATTTAAGGGACGTTTCTTTGTAAAGGGTTTTAGCCGCTTCTTCATCTTTAACAGCTTTGAGATAAAGTGTTTGCGCATCTTTGACTTTTTGAATCGCTTGTTTATAGGCCGAGTCATCAGACGTTAATTTAACAGAGTCTCCGAGACTGGCATTGATGGGATTTGCGGGATCGAAATTAACATCCTGATTCACAATGTCATTCGGATCATTGGTTCCGAATTTAGTTTTGAAAATTCCAATTAGGTTAAGGAGATCTTGTTTCAGCTGATCATTGTATTGTGAAAGTCCCGTATAAAGTTTCCGCGGTTCCGGCGGGTTCTTTGTATAATCCATTTCTTTATCGAGCACATACTTATTATGGTCTTGGTCATCGAATAAAGTTCTTGATTCGTTTGTGAATATCTTAGAGTTATACGGATTTTCGGGGCCGGCTTCACCCGGTCGGCCCAATGCGTTATAAGCCAAGTCTTTCAAACCGTTACCACCGCTATGGAATTTCACACTTCTTTTATTGGTTTTTTCTTCTCCGACCGGCGGATCGATGTCGATATAAACCGACTCTTTAACGATCGCATCTTTTAATTTCTGTTGCTGATCGGTCAAAAGTTTGCCTTCGCTGTCATAAGGTTTAGAATAGCCGCGGTCAACTCGGAATTCAAAATTAACGGCTTCTCCTTTGCGGATCAACAAACTGTCGTAATAATGAATATAATATTCGGCCGGCGGTTCGGTATTCTCCCAGAGAGGAACGAGCTTGTCGTTGGCACCATGCGCTAATTCATAGCCACCATCTACATATCTCCACTCATCAAGCCCCGTTGTCGGCGGACGGTAAACATTGACGTGTATTTTTCCCTCTTTGTCCTTCCATTGGATGGCAGTCATGTAGTGCACATCAGATAAATCGAGTTTATTGGCATCTCCGCCTGTGCCGCTGTTAAATCCAGTATCTTTTAACGCCAATGTCCGGGGACCTGTCCAGCCAATGGAAAATTTCAAGTCATCGTTTGGATTGATATCTGGAATTTCTTCTCCAATAAATTCCATTTTGTCGCCGTCTTTGTCCAGGTCATCGACGTCGCGACGATAATTATCAATCGTTCCATTTTTCTCTTTGTAGAGCGGGTTTCCATTTTTATCTTGTCCCGAAGCTGTCTGTTCATCGCCGGAAAGGTTGATGTCTCCAAAAAGGCTTACCAGACCGTCCGGCTTTCCGTCTGGAGGAACAGAGGTATCGGCACCGATCGGCCCGGTACCATCAGGATCATAGAGCCCCGGAATCTCAATGTTGATGTGATAACCTTTAAACTTATTTCCCATGTCAGCAGAAGCAAAGGGATTGTAACCAAGAAATTCAGTGACCAAACCGGCAATTCCGCTTGGCGGCTCAGCAACTTGATCACTTTTAAATTCGGTATCTTTTTTAAATTCAATCCTTTCATTAACTAACGTAGTCGACGGATCGAACGTGCTCAAAAGCGTACCAAGTTCACCGCCCGGAGCTAAAAGAGCGCGGCTGCTCACAAATCGAGCCAGCTCGCTTTCAAATAATTGGAGCGCACTCGGACCTTTCGAATCCGTGATGTCTTGCGACAACCGCCTGCTTCCGGCGATTAAGATGTCGAGATACTCCTTATAGAGCTGCTGGACTTCGCCCATCCGGTCAAACGCTTCCTTTGCTCCGTTGTGGTTTTGGGTGGATCCTTCAAACATGTCCCGCGTCAAACGGCCTTGCGGAATGAGCGTAAAATCAAATTTTGCCTTCGCGATGTCTTTTTTCTGCAGATATGAGAGACCGTCCAAAGCGGTACCGACAAAATCATTATTAATATTTTCGGCGGCGCTAATAACACCGTCGTTATCGAGATCAATCGGAAGACGTTCGTCGAAGACGTCAACGGCTCTTCCGTTCACTGGGGAGCCGGGGCCGTTGGTCCAAAAACCATTCATTTGAAAACTGAATCCTTCAGCATCGGGAGCATCGGTAAATAATATCCAGTCAGGATGCAGTTTCAAAACGTTAAGGACTCTTTGATGCCCTTCAGGCCCAGGGATTCCTTCTCGGAGCAATAGCCAATCTGTTGCCGTTCTTCCCGGAATCGTAGTACCCCCCACAACCCTTGGTTCTTCCGGAATCAAAGACGTCATACGATACACTTCTTGATCGCTGATCCTTCCATCATGGTTTTCATCGGCCGCGGCTCGAGGAACGATCAAAGTTTCTGATGTATCGCCGTCATTATCCAAATCGTTAACATCTAAATAAGGTTCGGTATATTTTCCGGTCGCTGTGTCCAATTTCATCATGTGAGAAATGGAATTTGTCGTATAGCGCGGCGGAAGAATTTTTTGCCACTCCGGATGACCGGCGAGCAATTCATTAAAATCATTATCACTAATTGAACTCACAGCAACCGAGGTGCCGTTATTCAAAACTGCTTGTCCGGTCGGAAAGAGCCCTAAAAGATCTTTTTTGTCGATCCTTCCGTTATGATTGAGGTCGCCCCACATGAGCGGAATGGTGACCGTGTTTTGCGTAATTAGATCTCTTACCGGTTGCCCGTTGTCATCCAGTTTTTTAACCATGGCCATCGTTTCGGTATCGAAAATACCGTCGCCATTTGCCGCTTTTTGCGGCGGGAAAACACGTTTGAATACCGCTGTTTTTGTGGGGCCGGAAACGGGCGGGTCTTTATAGGTGTAGGTATATGAACTTTCCGGCCAAATCAGCATAATCACCCGCATTGCTTCCTGCTGGATCCAGCCTTCCATTTCATTTTTATTTACGTTTTGCCGCTGCATCACATCGAAGAAAGAAGGATCGTAAGTGGCGGAAAGAGGGTTGGGTGTTGAGAAATTACAATTACCGCGAAATTCATTTGAACTGTCCGAACAACCGTCCTTTGGAATTGTGGTGCTCGAAATGAGCGTATCGTTATAATCAGAAAAAAGTTTCTGTTCGTTTTGTAAATTGACATAACTGCTGTCATAACCCTCGTTACCTCTACCCGTCTTATCATTTCCGAGCCACATCCGGAGCCGGTCGATCAAACCTGGTACAAAATTAGTCGGGTCTGTAGACATCGGACCGTATCCTGAATATCCACTGTCATAACCTACAATCGATTTATAAATATCCAGCAGTGCGTTGTACCGTTCCAGCGAGCGGTCATATTCTTCTTTTTTGATATCAATCAGGCGAAGGAGTGAATTTCGTTCATTTTCAAGAAGGTCACGCTGCTGTTGGGCCAGCTCGTATTCTTTTTCTAATTTCACCGTATTCTCGTAAGCGCCGTACGTAACACCCGGAAGAGGGGTTGTCGGTTGTTCTCCGTTAAGCTTCCATTTTTCACTCGCTTCCAATAATTTTTGAGCGGTTTCTTTATAACTCGTTTCTGCAAGCACGAGGGCCTTTTGAGCATCTTGATAATTGGCTCTTGCCGTAACTAAGAAACCGGCATTATTGTCTTTTTTGAGTTCACCGGTATTTGGATCCACGTAATAATAGAAGCGTTCATAATTGTTTCCGCCGGAATTTGCCATATTGGCCATCATGCCGCTCATTAAACGAATGCTTTCTAAATTTAAATTCGGCATCGCAACAGCGCCAATCGTAATTTCAATTCCACCCTCCGTTGAAGCCATATCCGCAATTCCGTTTCCGTTTAAGTCTTCTTCATTCGGATCCAAGATACCGTTTCCGTTTGCGTCTTCATTCTTTTCCCGCATAATCATATAGGTTCGGCTTAATACTTCCGTAACGGTTAAGACTTTCGGATTGGAGCAAGTCGGAATTTCGAAAGGACAAGCTCTCAAAGTAATCTTGCCACTGCCGATAGGTATTAGTTCTTGAGTCACCATCGGTGCCTGCGAAAGCACGAGATCCGGATTGCTGGATGCAACAATCCATCCTTTTATCGCAAAGGTAGCGTCATGAGCGATATCAACCCACGTGCCGTCATCCAATAAATATCGGGTTCTTGCCCGCCGCTCAACTTTATAGGTGCTTGTATTGAGCCATGTTTCGTTAAAATCAAAATCGCGGACTTCAACCGTTCCTCCAGTGAGTGAAAAATCCATATTGAATTGTTTGTTTTGATCCAGCCAAAGGGTGTATGAATTCGTACCATTAATATCGCCAGGCATACCAGCGGATGAGACTCTGATTTGTTTGTGAAGCAGGCGCGGGTCGGTTGAGTTTTGAACGCCCAGATAAAGCGCATCGTTCAGATTAACTTTATCTGTTGGCGCTGTGAACCCGTAATTTTCATCGCTAATGACAGACGGATCTCCCTGTTCAAGACCGATCCGGTACCATTTGGAATATGCGCAAGTGAAAAGTGACGAGCCGGGTGTGGAGGGACAATTGGCGGTCAAATCCTTTTCTTTCAAATTAACTAATTGGCCGTCTTTCCAGAACATTAAGTCAGGCGTAATGTCCATGCCGATGACGCCGTCGCCGGCGAAAATATTTCCGTTGTTATCGAAACCGATATCCGCTAACGCTGCGCCGACATCAAGTCTGGTATAGACAATGTAAGCGCCGCTTCCGGTTTTAACCGCTTGATAACGTTCCACGTCTTCTCTTGGAACGAAACCCAAACCCGAAGCCATATCGAACACTTCAAAATTTCCGCGGCCTTCGATAAAGATGCTGTCAATCAATCCGTCTGAATTTGTATCGAACTGAGTCACGCGGCGGCCGATCAAATCCGTGTCGGCAGATGAAGAGCTCACATGAAGGATGCCTGCGGTATCCGGAGCAATGGCAATCGGCGCAGCTAAATAATATCCGCGCGATCCGGCAATCGTATTGAGATTATCCACAACTCGAACAAAGGTTTCGCCTTGGATCCGAATCTGAAGTGCTTCTATCTTATCTCCGTCCGAATCGATATCGTTGGAATCGTGCCACTCAAAGATTTGTTTGCCGATCATATTGGGATTATTGGAATCCGCAACAAACGGAACAGCTTCGACATTCTCCGCCATTCCGATTCTGCGCGAAACATCGCCCCTCAATCCCAAAATATTCAAGGGGCTAGTGGGATTCATGAGATCTTGACCAAACAAGGCAGAGGCAATCTGGCGCTTTTGATTCATTGCATCCAAAAGGAACTTAGTTGAATTGTAATCGCCGTCAAACGGCGCATCAGCAATCGTCACTTCAAAGTCACAAGTAATACCGATGCTGCAATAAGGGTCGAGACTTCCCGTTGGTACACTAACCTTAAATTTTGTTTTGTTGTTCGCCGAAGAAATGTAGGTTAAATTTAGTCCCTCAACGTAAAGTTTGTCATCAATTTGAAGTTTCCAGCGAGTAACGGTTGTAGGAACCGGAGTGCCTGAGAGACCCGTCACCGGCAAGACTTCGGTTTCATGGCTTGACATCGCTTTTTTACCCACCCATTGCGCATAGGTAGAATCCATGACCACGCTGGGTTTGAAGAGCGGAATAAAGGTGCGTTTTTCCTGTCCGTTAGTTTCCCATTTCCATCCTGCTTTAATCGCGCCCGGCGTCGGAGAAGCTGTATCCGGAACTACTTTGCGTTCGAGTTGCTGAATGTAAGTTGCTAATTCACCCGGCCACTTATTATCAGGTTCCCTGTAAAACGTCAGCAAACGATATGAAAATTCTTCATTCTTATGATAGGCACCTGGCACAGTCATATCTAAATCAGCATCAAATCGCGTGGGATGCTTAATGACGCGGACGATAATGTATGTCTCATTTGGTTTGAAAGCCGTTACGGGAACTTCAAGGAGAACGCCTCCTCTGATATCAAACCAATCGTATTTTTTCAGTTCTAATAGTTGTGCATCCGTGACGCCAGGGATATTGTTGGATGAATCACTATCGTGATTGAGATAATCAATTTCTTGCGCGGACACCCATCGGTAAACAGTTTCATTCCAAATCGTGTGAGCGCCTAAAGCGTCGTCAAAACTGAAATTAAATTGACTTGGACTGGGTTTGGTTGGATCTGCCGGCACATTATTCTCAGGCTTTGGATCGGTTCCATTCTTGCTCCGGAGACGGGTTGACTCATCGATCCGGTGTTCGACGTCGACAACGGAAGCCAGCGGCGCTTCGATTCCGGTGCCGTTCGCCAAATTAAGAAGATGTCCTTCACCGGAAATCGCGCGAATAATGTCCAGGAGCCGCTTCTTATCAAGCGAGAGCTCCGAAGGATAACCGGCTTTGGTAAACGGATCTGAATTGCGCAGATATTCATTCAATTCATCGAGCCGCGCCAAAATATTGCGTCCTTCGCGCATCGAAAGGTTCGTTGCTTCATTCAATTTCGCTTGGGCCTGTTGAAAGACTTCAAACTGGGCGGCGCGGGCTGCGTCGTCTTTTTCTTCCTGATAAAGTTGGATCGCCGCTTTTTGTGCTTCCACGAGAGCTTTGGCTTCATCCCGATGCTGAACGGATTTGATATAACTCAAAACAACTGCGCCGAGATCGCCCAGTACGCGCTGAATCGCTAATGCATCCAAAGAAGTTGACTCAATGTCTTTAAAGATCGTTTGAAGCTGCGTGTCATACGGATAAGACTGCATGCTCGCTTTAATATTGTGGTAAAAATCAGCGATTCCGGGAATGGTACCGCCACTTCCCCCGACGAGACGATTGAGCTCAGAAACAAATACGTCCGTAGAGCTCTTGAGGTCTAGGAATGAAAGCGTCGCATGGTCGGGATCGGCCAGCATTTGATTGAAGCTTTCAAAAGCGGCAATGTTATCCGCGGAAACCAAATGATTAAGCATCTGCGCGTTTAGTTTAATGGCAGCCGACTGTTCATTAGCGATCTTTTGAATGTTGGCAAGTTCGACTGTAATTCCGTTAATATCTTTAAGTGCCGCAACCATTTCTTCGATTCCGATATTGGCGCTTCTGAACGTATCAGCGGCTTTTTGGACCATGCTTCTGCTTGATTGAATCGTCAGGTCAAACCAATGAAGAATCGGATCTTCATCCACCGCATTTCTTGCCGCTTGAACACTCAATTTCGTATTGTGTTCGGCAAGCATCAATTTATTTAATTCAAATTTATAGTCGGTTTCTTCTAAAGTCACGATCCGGCTGGTCAACTGTTTAAGGATCTGCACCATTTCAAAAATGTGAGTTTCCTGTTCCACCAATTCTCCGACGGTATACGCATATCCACCGGATAAGCTCATCGGATCATGGACGGCGCGTGTTGAGCGAGAGACATCAATCGCTTCCGTCATCAAGTTTTCCATTTCCAACATCTTCAAACGATATTCAGAAATAGCCGCATCCACAGCCGGCTTATCTTTCAGATCGGGCATGGCGCTCAAAGCGTTGAACTTGGCTTCAAACTCAATTCTCTTTGCGCTTACAATATCTGTGTTTGGCTCCGCTGTTAATTCCTTACCTTCAAAGAACGAAAGTTTACGGTTGGATGTTTCCATCGTGCTCGCAATGATTTTCTGCCAATCTTGAATTTGCCGGACACCATCTGCTGCAGTATTCTGCAAGGTCGGATCAGTGGACCACTGGAGCGAACGGGATAACTCAAGAACGCGTTCACCTGTTAACCGATAAAATTCTTCAAACCCACCCGCCTGGAACAGAAGGGTGTCTAATTCGGCCCGAGATTTAACTGCGTTCTCTTTATTGACGAGGAAATCGTACTTCGCTTTAATTTCAGCGGTCCAAGCATCAATTTTATCTTGAATGCCTTTCGTTAATACAACAAGCGTCGTCGTGCCGCCAACTATTTGCGCGTCAATATCTTGCTTTTCTTTTAAGCCAAGAGCCAGATTGACGGGACTGACGAGAACTAAGAAGTTATCGCGCAAATTGGAAACATTGTATTTAGCATCTAAGAGCTGCCGCGACAGGAGCGGTGCTTGCGTATAGAGCCGCTGATAACGCATGTAATTTTCTTCCACGTTTTTCTGCTCGGCAAGGATCGTCGTCAGCAACGTAGTGAGTTGGCCCTTCGACATCGTGCCTAAATTCGCTCCACCGATTGCGGTTTCAACATTGGACAGCGCTTGTTTAATCGCATTGACCGCATCCAAAGCTTCTTTTTGGTTTTTCTGCTGGTCTAAGGCAGACCATAAATCCGTAATGACTTGATCCACAAACTGCATATATATGAAGGCGGCATTAAGATCGACGTCAATCTGTTCCTCTGCTCCCTTCAGAGCAAATCCCCTCAGACGCTTCATTTCATCTTGAAGCGCTTTCATTTCGGCTTGATCTTTGCGCGCATCGATGAGCCGCGTTTTAATTTGGCTTTCAGACAGCGTTAACAAATCAAGTGTCAGAGTCTTTGTGTGATCGGCAACATCCTTCATTTGGTTCTTAAGAGAATCCGCGTCGGTGGAAGAATGCGCGATCATTTTGTCCGTAACGGCTTTTTCTTCGGCAACAGTGGCTTGATGAGCAGCTTCATCAGCTGCCATTTTCAATTCAAGATCTCGGACGAGGCCGTGATTCTGATAAAACTCTTGGAAGGTTCCGTCGTCAGGACTGATGTTGTCGCAGCCCGTTTTGTCTCCGCAGAGAAACTCATTGAAAAATTCCTTGGCTTTTTTGTCATACTTTTCGGATTTAGCTTGTATTTGCATCATCTGTCCGAGGAGACCTTCTCCGATATAGAAATCAATTCCGGCCACACGGGCAACGTGAGCATAGGTTGTATGATCATAAGCGGAAAACGCTTGGCTTAAGGTTGTCATGGGAACTTGCGTTTCCACACCACCTGAGACGACCACGGTGAAAATATGGGTAAACGTAAACGAACCGTCCATCAGAACAGGCTGACCGGGTTTTCGTTTTCCGGCTTCAACCGCAAAAATCTTGTCGCCTATCCTGACTCGGACATTCGCATTGATTTTTTCGCTGCCAATCGTGAGCGGATTGCCAATTTCCATATAAGCGAAGATGCGGTCAGAGCCGGTAATACGCTGGTTTTGAATCAGTGATTCCAGCTGACTTTGTTGCTTGATCTCCGCAAATGAATCCGCAATTCCGTCCGGAATAATCAGGTCATGGTTCCGGCCGTAAGCAATCGCGGCACTGCCGGGAACTCCGGTATCAACACTCGGTACAAGTGTTGATGAACCCGAACCCAATGTAGCGGGTGAAGGAGGTGTGCCGCCGGGTCCCATTTTCTGATAAACCAATTCCAGGGCCGCGCTTTCAAATTCAATTGCCGCAGCTGATGCCGAAGGTGCTTTTCGAATTTTTTCTTCCAGACCGGCCAGCTGATTGCGCAAGTATTCAATTTGTTTCGCCGGCTCCATCAGCCCATAGAATTTTTCCAAACGTTCCAATACTGAAGCCAAGCCCGTTGTGGAATCATTAATCATTTTCAAAAGACCGGTAGTCGGCTCGTCAAATTCTTCTCTTTCCAGATCGATTTCATCGAGCGCCTGCGTCAATTCCGCATAATCAACCTTACCGTCGTCATTGTAATCACGAACACCGAGCTTAAGTTCGTCATTAACTTTGCTGTCAAAACGAGCGGTCATGGTCGAGTACGCATCAAAGGTTTGGCTCAGAAGATCTTTTCTGAGTGACAGCCACTTTTCATACTGACGGGCACCCTCAACAAGCGCGCGTGCTTCCGTGATGAACTTTGGCATGCCGGCGTAGAAATCACCGATGGTTTCTTCTGTTTTTGAGTGTTGGTTGTAATAAATTTCTTTCATACGTGTAATGGTTTGATTTAATTTGTCAAAGAATGTGAGCGAATTAGGATCCAGATCTAAATTCACACTTTCGCCGGCCCAATTTGAAAATTCACCTTCCAAACGTTCGATCTGTTTTCGGAATTCTTTCAAGTTCCCTTGTTCAAAATCAATGGCTTGGAGCGGATTGACATCATCTTCATCGTCGTCCCATTGATTATTGATGGTGGGATATAAATCCATTAAGTGGTTGCCCATATCAAAGGCGAGTTTCCACTGGCTCTTTTGAATGCTGAGCAAGGATGGGATTGAACTGTCAAGTTCACCGTTGCTGTTAACATCTTCACCCGTATCCAAAATACCGTTTCGGTTGAGATCTTCCCCGTCATACTTTCCGCTTTGAACCGCTTCATACGCCGCATCGCCTAAATAACGGAGGAATGAGGAAGTAGCCGCTGCTGAGCTGTTTAAGGCAAGCGCTTCCATGTGTGCATAAATCCGGGTCATCGATTGTTCGGCCGTAGCCAGATCTTCTTTGGCGGTATCGTAAAGGGTTTGGAGCTCCAGGACGTCACGCTTAAGTCCGACGAGCCGGCCGCGCTGAACGTCGTAGGCCTCATTGGCCGAATCAAGATCCTGTTCGGCTTTGGCAATCTGATTTTCTTTGGATGTAACAGCGGGGTCATTAAAAGCGCGCAGACCCAGGTCTACTTCATTCATCAAAGTTTCAAGTTCAGCTTTTAACTGAAGAACGCGATTTGAGGCCGCGGCAAGTGTTTCGCGGCTCAAGCGAGTAAATTCATTTTGTACGATGACTTCGTCTTTCCATTGGCTGAGCAGCGCATAAAGTTCCGCGATCGATTCGGCATTACCGTCCGGAACCATTTCAATCGCAATCGGTCCAATCAATTTCAGTACGGTAATCAGATCCCGGCCCTTCATCGCATTTTCGGCCAGTTTAGAAGCCTTGTCGGCCAGAATTCTGACCGATTCTAAATTGGTAGATGTGAGCACTTCGCGTTCAATTCCTTGAATCTGAATTGAGGAAAGACCGTGTTCATGAGGAATTGAATTTGGATTCAGCACTTCAAGCATGGAATCATCGAGCCGGTCGATTAAGTCAAAGACGGTATCTTGATAAGGCACGATCTTGGGTTCAACGATTTGAATAGCCGGTGAACTCAATTCGCCAAAATACCGGTAGACCGTCACCGTATCCGGATCACCATAACGGACCAAAGCGCCGGAGGTAGAAGTGCCGCCGGTAGTCGGAATCCATTTTGTGACGGCGTCGATATCTTGAGACGTCACATCGCCGTCGCCGTTAACATCGACATAGGACAATAAATATTGTCTGAACAGTTCCACATCTACGGATGTCAATTGAGAATCAGCATTGATGTCACCCAAGGCCGCCTTTGCGGCGCTGATCAAATCGAAACTGCCGATGACTTCAAGTAAATTGGTCCAAATTAATTTATCCAAAACATCTTTCTCGCCGTCGAGATTAATATCTTGAATGGAGGCAATGGCATTCATAAATGCGCTCACATCTTGATCATCAACCACCCCGTCTTGGTTCAGGTCAGTCCGCTTCATGAAGAGCGGATTGTAAGTCGCGTAGCGGGAAATATCTTTTTGCCGGCGCTCCATGGCGGCAATTTGCGCAGCGCCTTCTTGAATCAACGTCTGAGATCTTTCGATGTATCTTTTGATCAGAGCATCATGAACCAATTCCGCCAATTCAGCGCCCATCGCAACCAAACCGTCTTTCATCCGGTCAAACAGTTCCTTCGCAGCAGCTAAAATGGGGCCGGCATTTTCAACGGCGTTTTCAATGTCCAATCGAAGTTTTGCAGAACGGATTAAGCTAAGAAGGCCCTGTAGTTCAAGATATTTCTGGGACACTTTTTCTTCGCCGGTTTTCAGCGCATTCATATGCGCATTCGTCTCAGCTAACGTGGCGTTGACGCTGGCCTGTGCACTAATCAAAGTGTTGACCGCATCATTAATCGGCGCGTTGTTCGGATAAGAATTTTGAAGTTGTTGTAGTGCCGCTGCATCTACATTATTGATGCCGTTTACTTGTTCTTGCAATTGATCAAACAGTTTTTGGGCTTGTTCCAAACTGGCCGCTTTTTGAATCAGAATTTGAAGTGTTTTGATTTCGCGTAAATGCGCCAAGATTGATTCTTCAATTGTTTGTGCCTGATCCTCGGCCGCTTTCACAGAATCAAAATAAAGTTTTAGGTTATTCGAAATTAACGTTATTTTGCCAACTTCATTTTTCGCCTGGTTGTAATTGTTGAGAAGAGTCGCATTAGCCGGATTTTGCTGTGATAGCAATTTTAAGGCAGACTCAAATTCCTGGGCCAATTTAAGCAACTGGCTCAGGAGAGAACCTTCGCTGCGAAGACTGGCAGAATCAAATTTCGCTTGGACCCGAGCCCAAACTTGATCAGCTTCCTTGCGGAATTCAACAATGTTATCAAGCGCAGTTTTGCCGTTCAGTTCCACAGCTTGAAGCGCGCGAAGTTTCTGCCGCGCTTGTTCCAGGTTGGATTCCATTTCAAGAATGGCGTCAGAAGCCAAGCGCAGATTCTGTGCAAATTGCGGATCGATCAGCTGTTGAGAAGCTAACGCGGCGGCCAGAGCTTCACGAATCAAATTGAGTCCTTCCAGAGCAGTTTGGTAAAGATTTTCCATTGTCTGATACATTAATGTTGCGGCTTGAAGATTGGTCGAAGCTAAAAGGTTCGCTTTTTCTGAAATGATCAGTTCTTTGGCTGTTTTGATGCTTTCAAGGACATCTTCTCCTTCAGAGTTTAAGATTTGGAGGTTAAAAAGACGTTCTTCCATTTTGCCTGCTTCGACCCTGACTTGACCCATGACTTGGAGACTCGCATCTCCGGTCTGTCTATAAACTTCAGAACCCGGATTTTCAGAACTCAAACGTTTTTGCTCATCGACAGAGTTTTCTAAAAGTTCGAATCCGCGTTTTAGAATCTCATCCATAATGCCCAATTTATTTTCTTTGGTCTCTAATTCGGCGTCAGAGTAGTAGCCCATCAACCGTTCGGAGGTAACAAATGGATTGAGTTTATATTCCTCAGCCCGGTCGCGAGCTGCAATTTTAGCCAAGAAGCTGCTCATTGCTAAATCGACTGCTTTTTGCGCATTTATATCAACGCCTTGAACTTTCGATAGATTGACCGTAACTGAAGAGGTCGGAGTAACGTCTTTGAGAAGATCGATTATTTTTTCAAGCTGTTCTTTCAACTTCTCGATCTCAAGCTCAATGAGACGTGCATCATCGGCGCTTTTTGTTTCTGCCAATAAGCTGTGCAAACTCTGGATGGAAGCAAGTATTTCATTTGCATCTGTGACGGCCGAAGCGCCGCCCGTTTGGATGATTTCTTCAGTTAATACACGTTCCCTGTTCAGCTCAATTTTAAGCGCCTGAATCTCGACGGTTTCCTCAAGAGCATTTAAAGCCGCTTCCAGATCAGGGGCCAGAGCACTTCCGGTTCTAATTCTGTCTCTCAGGCCTGAAAAATCGTCTTCAAACCGGCCCATCAATTCATCCGCAGCGTCCATGAATAATTTCATGTCTGCCGCGCTCAGTAAGCTCGCCAACTTGCTCATGAGCGCATCAGTTTCAGAAACAACACGGTCTTTGGCGCGGAGGGCTTCTTCGATTTCTTTTCCCGTAATCGTTTTTCGGAAATCGTTAATTAAACTTCCCGCTTTTTGCCAATCGGCATAAGCTTGTGCCAGATCCGCCTTTAATGCGCTGTTGACTTTGTCTTCGGCCCATTTATCTGAAACTGACAAGTAAAAGTCCGCAAGTCTATCCTGCATCAATTCAAACAAGTTAAGCATTTCCGCATATCTGCTTGAGGCCTCGGCGGGAGAACTTTGAATTAATTTCCGGAATTCCAAAAGCTCGCCTTGAATGCCCTGCGCTAGACCGTCTGCTTGATCTAAAGCACTTGGATTGTTATCAATCCAGAATTTACTTGCTGCATTTGCAGCGGCAGCCTTTACGGCCTGATCCATTTCCCAAACCAAATCAATATCAGCTTGAGTCTTCAAATTCTTGGCGGTCAAAGTCTCCAATTTTTTATCCGCCAGACCTTTGAAATATTTTGCCATCGCCAAATAAGCATTGACTGTACTTTCACTTGTTAAACTGTCGCCTTTTGCCACCCGGTCGCTTAACAAACGAAGAATTGCCAATTCCGAATCCTTATACGACTGCATATCAGCGCGGATAGACAAACTGCTTGTTTGAAGAGCCGCTAAATCAGCTTCTCGTTTTTCAATATAATCAACCGAAGCCTTGATCTGATCCATCGCGACACCGGCTGAAGCCAATTTTTCGATCCCATCAATTCTCGCCCCGTCTGAATCAATATAAAGTTGCATTTTCCGGAATTCGTTTAATTCTTCTTCCCAAATTAATCTGGCAACGTCCGCAAATGCTTTCACTTTTTGCAGATCGGTTTCCTGATCGCTTAAGAGCGCTATTTTTTGAAGAAGTGTGCGCTTATTCTGAATTTCAACCAGCAGCTCTTGATTGCCGCTGCGGATCGTACGGTTTTGATTGATGGAATCCTGCGCAAACTGGACATTCTTTTCAATTTCCTTAAGTTCGCTTTCTAAATCAACGAACAAGGTTTTGACCGCATCTTTGGTTTGATAATTAATCGCGATCAACCGCGCTTCGGCGGCAACCTCCTGAGCTTCATCACGGAAATGCCGAATGGCTGAAAGATGAAGTTCGCTGCTTCCATCCTCCATAGTTCCTTTGAGTGCATTGAGCATCGCGTCCGAAGTTTCTTTCATATTCTCAATTCTCAATATAGCACTTGTAACTAGAGCAGTAACAGTTCGTTATTCGGACTCTTGATAGGCTGCGCGGGCGGTTTCAATTTTGCTTTTGAAATAATCGCGCCGTTTTACAATTTCGGAGGCGGAAGGATCTTGATTGGCAAGTTGATCTAAGACTGAATAATAAAATTCAAGATCGTTGAGAAGACCTTTCATAATCGAAAGGTCAAACTGAGCTTCAGCGCCTGATTTGGTCTCAATCATGTTGTTGCGAAGTCTTAAGAGCGCTTCAGACATCCTTTCCATCTCCGTCGCGAGCGCGGCACCTTCCGTCAACTGAGTTTGTTTCTTGAGTCCGGCGGTCAAGATGGTTTGATATGAAGTGAGGATATTATTGTAAAGGCTGTCAACAGCCTGAGCATTTGAAGCCATGGCTGAATCATTCGGATTTAAGCGATTGGCTTCGGCCATCAATCTCATTTGTTTCTCAGCGGTCAATTTAAGATCCTTGAGCTGATCCAACAAAACCGCGATAGACTCTGAATTAATCGCTTGATTGATGCGGGTTGAGAAAGTGGCAACCGCGTCTTTCAAATCTTGGAACTCCGCCACCATCGAGGTGCCTTTGTCCGCGGCCACCTTCTTAAGATCCCGTAAACTGCCAAGTTCCTCATAAGTTTGTTCCGCGCTTTTTACCGCGGCGTTCATGTTTTCCCATTCATCCAAAAACACCATCGCTGCATTTCCGGCAAACGCTTTAGCAGACGCTTCCTGGGTCAAATTCTTTAGTTCCTGAGTCAACGTGCCATACATCGTTAATTTGTCGCTCAACACCGTAAGATCGTTCGTATTCCGAATTTGGGAAGCCAACTTTTGAAGTTCAGAAACAAGTTCTTCACGGCGAGAACCGCTTTCTTGGAACCAGCTCGACGTCTGGTCAAGTTGGCCAAGAACCAAATCAATCTTGCCTTTTTCTAGCTGCGACATGCCTAAAACGTTCTGAGCCGAAGTTAAGGCAGAATTAAAAGTCACATCCGCGCCATTGTTACCGGCCAAATTCAAGTCGCGTTTCCATTGCTCGGCAAGTTTTCCGACGGAATCATAGAAAACTGAAAGTGTCTTAAGCTGATCTTCATCCATCGAGGATTGAACTTCCGACTGTAAACGTCCAATGAGATTGATGAAGCCTTGACCCAAACCAGAGACCTCAAAGCCTGTATTTTGCTTAATATCCGTAACCGATACACGCTGTCTAAGCGCATCCAATGCGCTCTTAACGGATTGGACGGCTTGCTCTGCCTGATAACCATTAAGTTGATTCATGGCATCTTGGGCAATTCCATAAAGTGAATCTTGATTTTCAGCACCGGCTTCGGAAACGGAAGCAATGACGTTAAAGTGTTCTTTAACTTCATCAATCGTGTTTTGATCTTTGCGTTGAATGTTTTGAGCAGATAAAACGGTAGTCCAAATTCGGTTTAACTCATCCGTGGAGTTTTGAATTGTGTCTCGATAAAGCGCATAAGAACCGAGTGTTTCGAGTGCGCGTGCGTCCCTATTCAGGTCAGCTTTGCGCCGTTCATCGTCATAATTTACTTTGAACCAGCGCTGAATCATTGAATCGAATTCAACCGCACGCAACAGATCCGAAGGCTGCAGGTTCTTAGCGTCTTTGATTTCAGACAGAACGCGCTCGGCGGATTTGGCTGCTTCGTCATAAGCTTGGCGGTCCCAAGTCGAGGCTTTAAGATTGAGAGAGTCTATTTTTTCGAGGATCAGAGTCTGGCGCGACTTGATCCGTTCGCTCATTTGATCAAATGCCGCTTTCTGGGCCGCAAAGTCCAAACGTTCCGGGTGGGCTCTCCACATATCGTTCAAAATTCCGGAGCGGGCTTGGGCTCTATTGACGATATCGTTTGCAAATCCGGAGAGCATATCCAAAAGAACGGGGTTCTCAGTTTGATTGGCTAAATGAAGGAGTAAGTCGTTCGTTAATACCAGCGTCATGGAATTGTCCACCAGCCATTTTCCATTCGTCCGCTCAACCAATCTTTGGAGTAACGCAAATTCAGAATCATCGGAAACGCTCGAAACGCTCGCGTCGAGATTAAGGCTCCGGACGCGGTTCACAATTCCGAGGACCGCTTCCAACTCATCAACGCTCAACTGAGTTGTTTGCGCATTTGTTTTGAGATCTGAAAGCATCGTTTTAGCAGCTAAGGCTTTTACGGAAACTTGATCCTGAGTATTGAAATTAATCGATAAACTTGCCGCGCGTGTTTGTAAGGCATTCAATTTTTCCTGAATGCGGACCTTACGGTCTTGTAACAGAGCCATATTTTGGGTCAGATCAGACGGATTAACCGTCGGATCGGTTGAGAATCCATTTAACGTCGCAATAAATTGCGAAACGGAGGCCAATTCGTTGTTCATCATCTCATTCGCCAATCTCAAAGAAGACGCATCGGTTTTACCGGCCGCCCAATGTTCAACCGCTGAGACAATTCCATCACTCAAACGTGCTTCATCCAGAATGTCCTGTTTGCGTTTCAGCATTTCTAACATCAGATGATTAATCTCAGTTTTGAATTGCGATTCAATACCGTTTGCAAGTGCCGTGGATTGTTCCGTGCGATTCGCCATGAAAGCAGCTTGAGGGTAAAGATTGGCAATCGTACGAACCTGATCGGCATTGGCTTTAACTTCAGCCAGCATCGCTTCAAACACGCCGGCAATCTCCTCATAAGAAGGAAGGCTCATTTGACCGTTGATAAATTGACGGATTTGATTCGCTTGGGTAGCCAAACTTTGCATGGCCCCCAGCAGCTCATCCGCTTTCGTAATGTCCCGATGCAAAGAAACAATGTCCGCATAAACAGAACTGAGCTGAGATTTCACGTTTTGAGATTGTGTCGTCACTGCGGCAATTGCACTATCCATCGGATAACGGGCTGACATGACACCCAGCTTAAAATCAATTTCAGTTTGCATGTTTTTGAGCTCATTTGCCCAAGCCATGGCCAGCTTCACTTGGACCGGTTCTGTCGCAGCCGTTAAAAACGCCTTCACGTCTTTCAATGCGCCCAAGTTGCCTTCTAATTCTGCTTCCAATTGTTTTGCCGTGGCCCGGTCTTCATTGATCTTTTTCTGGATGGACAATTCCGGAGCCAGTTGGGATTTGACGGTGCTTAAATCGGCTTTGATGTCCTGAGCTGTTTGTAAAGAGCCGAGAATTTCAAGTTGGTTCGTTTTCATGATTTGGCTGTCCGGATGTTGAAAGGAAATTTGATTCATAAAATCGGACAGGCTCTTGAGTTTGCCGACTTGAGCTTCAGACTCACCGATTAACGCATTTAATCGGCTCTCAACGTCAGCATCGGCATTAAAATGACTTAAGACATATTCAGAAATCAAAGTTTGGTCATGATTGCCTAACACACGCAGCTTGGTTTGATAATCAAATAAATAACGAATATCATCCAGAGATGTCTTTTGTTTTGCGTCATTCAGGAATGCGGTAAGAGTCGGATCAATAGCACTTAGGTTTAGAGCTTGAGCAAAAACATCAGCCAGCGGACGGTCATTATATAAATAGAAGGCAGCTCTCAAATCATCAGGAGTCGCATTCCGGTTATATTTCTTTTGCGTAAACTGATTAAGCAATAAATTTAGCGCAAATACAGAAGCCAGCGCAATCGCTTCAGCTAAAAGCGCCTGGGAACTGGTTTTAACCGCAAGGGCTTCCTTTTCAGCTGTAACACCGCCATCGGATAGCATTAAATCTTTGGTCAAATTATTTTCTGCCGCCGATAAAACTGTCTTGGCGTCTTTTAAAGAGGCCGCGACTGTTTCGACGGCATCTGAAATAATCGCATTCGCTGAGAATTGCTTATGGTCTCCGGCCAAGGAAAGGCTCAACGCTTGGAGGTCTTCTTTGATTTGCTGCGCTGTAATCTTTAAGCCTTGACGTGAAGCAACAGAATTTCCGTCAGCATCAAGCTGAGTTTGTACCCATTGGGCAAGCGACAGCAGGCTCTTGGCTTTATCTGAAGTTTGGCGGGCTTTGTTTTCTAACTCAAGAACGTCTGTTTGAAGTTTTTCAATAGCTCTTTTGAGTTCATTTGCTTTTTCTATATATTGTGCGCTATTGGCGACATTGCCACTGAGAGAAATGATTTCGCTGGTAATACCTTGAGCAACGAGCTTTAATTTTCCGATGTCATTGCTGCTTTTCAGGCTAATGATGAGGTCAAGTGAATCTTGAAGAACTTGGAGTTTTTCCTGAATGGCTTCCTCGGCACTCGGTGCCCGCGGACCGGTTGCCGCAAGGTCGGATTTGCGCATTAAGAGCGCGGCAAGAATGTCGTTAATCTGCCTCATCAAAGCTTCAGCCTGCGTTTTAAGATTTAACGATTCACTCGGGCTGACAATGAGCTCGGCAATTTTGTACGCCATGTCAGCTGTTTTTTGCGCATTCAAACGGATATTTTGCGCTTGTTCATATTTGGCCGAAGCTTCATTAAGATCAGACGATGACATCACCTGGCCTTGCATCGCCAAGAGAAGTTCAATGGCTTGTTTTAGGAGGACGATGGGCGTTGTTCCCCAAATATCAAAGAGAGCGGACAGGTCCAAGTAATTGACCAATTGATCTTGATTCAGATCATATCGAGGTGCCGCGTCGACCGCATTCAGGATTTGGTTCAGATCGAGACTGTCGATGAGATGGTCATGATTGAAGTCCATCTTGAAGACGTCTTCGGGCTTCACATTCAATTTTTTCGCATCGATGATTTTCTTAAGACTCTTATAATCGGTAAAATCGACATAACCGTCACCGTCAATATCCGCGGCGTTGTGGAAGAAAATTGCCGAAATTAATAAATTGGAATCAGTCGCATTAATGAAACCGTCGTGATTGATGTCTGCGCGGAGCGCTTGAGACGTTCCCAAGCCGAGCCGGTAATATTCATTAAGCCGGAGCGCATCTGCGCCGTCCAAAACATTATCTCCATTAATATCAATATTGTGGTAGAAGGCCTGTTCGTAATAGCTTCTGTCGTAACGATCGATCACACCGTCTCGATTGAAATCCAAGCTCCGGATCAAGTCTAAGGTAATCGGACGGAACATCGGATTCCCTGTCGCATCCAGGCCCGAAATATATTGGCTGTCCTGGAGCTGTTTGGATTTAATGGCCGCCTGAACGTCTTTGGAATCCACAATCCCGTCTCCAGTCACATCCTGGAACGCTTTGTAATCGGTCAAATACAAATCAACGTCGGATTGATCAAAAATTCCGTCATGGTTAATATCGGTGACGGCATAGTCGGAATCCTTAATGTTGTAGTCAAGCTGCTGATGGAGCGCCATTTGGCTGAATAACATAACGTCCGCTTGATCGACATCTCCGTCCAAATCAATATCATGCGCAATTTGATTGGCAATGGCGGCTTTCAAATCAATTAAGTCCTGATCGTCTTTTTTTCCATCCTTGTTGACGTCCCAAATTGCCCTGCGGACCATTTCATCCGTCAGGCCGAGCTCGAGCACTTCTTTAACGTCCATAAGCCGTAAGCGATCTTTGTAATCAAATTTATTGTCCGGTTCTAAATTCTGAACTTTTGCCACAAGTGTCAGCAAGGCCCGGAGGGCGTCTTGGTCGGCAGCCGTGATGCCTGCCACGCGGTCAATGTCGGCACGAACAATTTCTCCCGGCTGCGGTAGTTTATTAGCGGATGTTTTCCCCTGGTTGTAGCGAGTAATAAAATCAATCGCCTTTTCGACTTGATCAAAATCAGTGGGCGTTACTTTTCCGTCTCCAGACAAATCAAGGCGAAGACTATTTTGATAAATTTTGTCGTAGAGATCTTGATCACGCGCATCGGTCACGCCATCGCGGTTCAAATCACCCATCTTCATTTCATCTTGGCTCAGGCTTAATTTATAACCGAACATAATATCCACAAGGCGCTGTTCATCGACGACGTCCACTTTTCCATCCGAATTCAAATCATAGAAATTACGCCGGTTGGCCAAATCCTCATAAATCTTAAGATCAGCTTGATCGACAATGCCGTCGCGGTTGATATCGGCCAAAATCATTTGCGCATCCGTAATACTGCTGCCCAATTCAAAGTATTCTTTGGCTTTATCAAAGGCCGCTAATTCATCAGCAAGCACAATTTTTTCATCGTGATTCAGATCAAGCTGATAAAATTTTTCGAGCGTTTCTTTGAGCTTATCGATGTCCTGGGTTTCAATTTTTCCGTTCATGTCGACATCGGCAACTGCAAGCTCAGCGGGTGTAATTAACAACTGCTGCCGCCGAACTTCATCCCGGATCGCGGTAATATCGCGCGTGCTCACTTCTCCGTCGCGATCGATGTCTCGGCCTTCCAACGCTTCCAATACGTTTTCGATGACTTTCCAATCGGTTTCATTGACAATACCGTCTTTATTGACATCGGCCCGTTCATATTCTTTTGGCTGGAGAATATTTCCTTTTCGGTATTCAACCAAAATCCGTTCGATGAGTTCCAGGTCATTGCTATCGCCCCGGCCGTCTCCATTGGCATCAATTGCGGATACAAGCGCCTGATTCAACAATCTAATATTTCCAATTTGTGAAAAATCAAATCCACCATCTTGGCCACTTAGTGATACGCCGCCGCCGTACACTTTAATCGGATCCAGAATGCCGTTCTTAATCAATGCGTCTCTTAAATCATCAACGTCCCGTTGGTTGAACAACTTATCTTTATTAATGTCAAAATCGCCGCCAGCGAACAGATTGATTTTCTGAATGGTGAAAGCAGAGCCATCGATATTCACGCTTTGCGCCACTGTCACAGGCACATCATATTTGAGAGACAAATTATCAAACTGAGCGTCCGTGCCTTTGTTCGAAAGAGCGATCGTTCCGTTTTTGAACAGGTGATCGGTCGCTTCTAAAACGGCCTTGTCATTAACGCCAACTGTAATTTTTCCGTCTTTGTAGCGAATCTGGAGTCTGTAGGCTGTATCGGCGTCAAAGGAGAACGGGAACTCGGCGCGTTTGGCAAGTTCATACTGAACACCATTAATTACTTTAAAGAGACCGACGAAAACTTGACCGTTTTCATAAATCAATTGGGCTATGTAATAATTTTTCTCATTTTGAACTTCAAACAGCACAGAAACTTCTCTAAATGATGACGGATTCTCGACCTGCGTAATCGTTTCCATCGAAAGATCGACCGACAGATCAAAGTTACCCGGTGTTTTAAGCCCGGTATTTGCGTAAGTTCTGGTGGTGCTATTACCCGCTTCAATCCGTTTGACCAAAAAGTCCCATTGGCCCGCGGTGGCGTTCCAGCCTTCGGGTTTTTGGGCATCATCGAAATTAAGGGATACTTGTTTACTCATGACTTCAGCCGGGCTTTCGAATACTTCATTTCCGCGGTGGAATTCGTACAGATGTCTGTCATCATCGCGGCGGATTTTATATTCATCATCGCCGATTTGAATCACTTGTTCGTATAAATCTTTGCTGCGTTTTGTGAATTCTTCAACGAGAGTGACTGTGCCGCTGTAAGCATTAATGATCAAGTCATAAGTAACGCCTTTGATAATTACTTTTTCAGATGCGGGATTACTGCGGTAGCTTTCATAACCGTCAAAGAATACAAAACTGCCGTCTTTGAGTTCGTGAATATCGTAGCGGATTCCGTCCATCTTGATTCTTTGGTCTACGACGCGCGAACTTCTCAAATAATTGTCTTCAAGAATGAGATAGCCCTTCTCAGGATCATAATTGATTAAGAACTGGATACCGTCCAAGAGGACCGTGTTCGTAAGCGGATCGACGTAATCGTGGAGCTCACCTTTAATAGTGCCTTTTTCATCAAATAGATTCCGGCGCACCAGCACTTGGCCGCTTTGTTCAACTTCCCATTGATAAGTTACTTCTGTGCCGCCTTTGAGGAATTTAATATCTCCGGTGCGGCTTCCTGCATTCAGAGCAGAATTTGTTTTCTTATGGTCTTGCTCTAAATAGATTCCGCCGTATTGATAATCGGGATGAATATTAAAGGTCATGCCGCCAATTTCCACTTGCCCGAGGATCTGCGCGAAACTTCCGCCGAAACCTTGGAACGCAGTCGATTCGCCTTCAGCAGGTTTGCTTATGGAAATCGTTTTGGTGGCCTCATTAATGAAGCTGTAGGTACCATCCAGGTTTTCTTTCACATAGTAAACATCCTGCATCACAAGCGGCGAATCTTTATCACCGCTGGCAAGCCAACGTTTGAATAGCGCTTCTTTATCTGCTTCTCCGTAAATTTCAGACAAATCATCAGCATCCGTGGCCCAACGAATTCGGATCACTTGATCAGCGATCACATCGCTGATGGAATGAGCTTCGATGAGCTGAATCTTTCCCGTAAATGGATCTTCGTGAATATCGTAAACGGTTCCTTCCAAGGAGATCCGCTTTTGATCCAAGTCGGATAATTTTTCGAATCCGTCCTTTTTAAATGTATAAGTTCCGTTGAAATGATTGATAACGCGGTATTCCACGCCTTCCACTTCAATAACTTGGTCGGCAACCTTTCGGCTTTGCGCGGACGATTCGACCAAGGTCGCGTAATGAGTAAACGGATCGGATTCAAGAAGGAACAATTTCCCGTCTATTTTGACGGTATCATCGAAGTCACTTAAAAATTCATCGCCGTCTAATCCCTTGAACAAATACCGGCCGTACGGCTGAAGAAGGACGTCATATTCTTTATCTTGAAGACGAATGACGAAATCAGCGCGGTGGGTGCTTTCATGATTCTTGTCAGTTTGGTCAACCAGTCGGACATGGCCGTTTGGATCCAAATAAACGTCGTAAACTCTATTTCCGATTTGAACGATTTCAATGTCTTTATAACTGGTATAAGCTTCGGAGGCGGATGTGAACACGTAGGCGTTAAATGCATTCTTGGAAACAACCAGCCGTTTGCCGTCGAGTTCGATGGTTTCGTTGCCGCTCACTTCACTTCGGATGCCTCCGGCATAACTCAGCCGTATTTCATCGGACTTGACCACTTCTTCATTTTGGAAATCGACGATCTTACGGATAATGTCTGCGTCTTTGTCATTCACAACACCATCTTCATTAATATCGCGGTAAGATTCAATGGCCTGCTTCAAGACTTTCCAATCCCGGTCATCGACTTGCCCATCTTTAGTGACATCAGCTCTTGCAAGCACCGCAGGCTGGAGTAATTGGTTGTATTTGGCGTCATTAGCCGTTCTCTGGATCGCAACCACGTCATTCATATCAAAAAGACCGTCCCCGGTATAATCCGCTTTCACCCGAAGACCTTGATATTTATTGATCGAATCCGTTAATGCGGCTTGGTCTTTGGCGTCAATTTTTCCGTCTCGATTTACATCGCTTAAGGAAATTTCGCGGCTGCTGACACCAAGCGCAAGAGCTTTGATCACATCCTGAATCCGTTTTTCATCATCTCCCAATTTGGCATTCAGATTCACATCCAAATCTTTTCCGATGACCAATTTAATAGAATCCATATCGGTCCGGTTCACGGAACCGTCACCATTGACATCCAGCCGCGCAAGCGACTCCGGCCGGACATCAACACCCTGGCCTTGTGCGACTTGAACATCAAAAACAACATCATCGAAAAATTCCAGATCATGAACGTCCGTAACACCGTCAAGGTTAAGATCGTAACGGTTTTGAACAACAAGATTGAGCGCGTTGGCGTCTCTGAAATCAACTTTTCCGTCGCGATTCACGTCGTAGCTGATGAAATCAGCGGCCGTGAGGCGCCCATCCGGCTGACCGATCGGATATTTGTCCACAATTTGCGGTGTTAAATCGATAATTTTATTGAGCGCTTTAACGTCTTCTTGATCAATGATGCCGTCGCGATTAACATCTTTATAATGGCTTCTCAGCGTGGTCAAAAGAATTGTGTCTTCTTGATCGAAAACGCCGTCTTTATTGAGATCGGCGCGGCGGACAACCTCAGGTTGGAACAAATGGCGGCTCTTTAATTCTTCAAGCGTATAGGTGACGTCCCCAACGGTAATCGTTCCGGTTCTTGTGTCGCCGTGATACCGAACCGTGCCGTCATCAAGATAGAAGGTCAAATCACTGTCGTTTCTGCCGAGCATATATTCTTTTCCGCCGAGGATAATTTTATTTTCATCGTTAGAATAATAACGGGTCACAACTTCGCGCAGCGTTAAGTTGCCGTCTAAACCGTCATCCAAAATGCGGTATTTACCGGTCGGGAGCGTAACGATCGGAATCAGCGCACCGTCGATATCTTCGGTTTGACTGATGTACACCTTACCTTCCGCTTGATCCGTGACTTCATATTGACCGGCATCGAGACGCAGAATCCAATAAAGTTTATTGTCCAGCACAACCGCTTGATCGCCTTTTTTAATGCTCGTTACGGTCGGAAGCGTAAGCGTCATACGGTTGGTCAGCGGATCCTTACTGACTTCGGCTTTAATGTCATTAATCCAAACAATGCCACTGGCCGCATCACTCTTATAAGTTCTCAAGCCGTCCGTTAATGTTAAGCCGCCGGCTTCATTGGGGACCAATTCATATAGTTTTCCGTTAACGTAAAGAACTTCATTGGAAATGTTGCGGCTCATTTCTTGTTCAAGCCGCATTAATTTAGGCTGATTGAGATTATCCAATTCAATGTCATACCACGAACCTTCAATCATGACATGGCCGGTCACGAGATCACTTGTAAACATGCGCTTGTCGCTAATTCGTTCGAATTCAAAAGCGCCTTCAGGGTTCTGGCTATAAACGTAAATTTGATCGCGCAGCTGGATGGAACCCTTGCTTAAGTTTTTGCTGGGGATGCTGACTTTCTTAAGTTCAAAATTGCCGTTACGATTTGTTGCGATTTGGAAGCCGGTTTGCTTCAGAGTAACAAACGTGCCGTTAATATCGCTCTGAGCCTGCTCGCCTGTTTCGATGTTTTCAAAGGAAAGACCGACGTTTGGCACGTTGCGAATCAACCAAGTTGTGCCCATGACTTCGATGGCTTGGGAATAATTTTGGGCCGGTTCATACAAGCTAATATTGCCGTTGAAATCTGTCTTGATTTCGTACAAACGATGATCAATTAAGATCTGAGTTCCGTTCAAATTGCTTTCATAGGTATTAACCCCATCCGTCAACACCAGCTGCTGACCGCGCTTGGTGTAAGATAGCTTTCTTCCAGCAACGTCCATGGCCGGCGTATTTTGGACTTGGAGCGTGTCATGCTCTTCAGATAAGAAGGCGTCACCGTTAGCAAGTTCGCTAATATTATAAAGATTTCCTTCGACTGTAATTTGATGTTCCCCTTCTACCCAATGGCTCTTATAAGTGAGCACTTCGCTGACCCATGGCGCAAGGGCGTCGGTTTCAATAAATTGATAATGTCCGTTTGGAAGCCGTTCAATGTGGTAGTTGGTATTGGCAATATTGATCAAAGTCGTGGTCGCATTGCTGAGATAGAAATTAGTTCCGTCATCAAGTCTCAGTCTTCCGTCCGGCAATTCAGTCACCGTATAAAGCTTTGTGGTCCCCGTCGCTGAAGGATCTACCCAATTGAAAATGAAGAATCCGCCCTCCTCATCTTCGCCCCACAGAGGAAAGCCTCCCCAGAACGTTCCCAGACTCGCAGCGTCGCCGATGATGACCCGAAGATTGTCCGTGATCGACATATTGCTCTTCAGTACGATTAAACCGTTGACGTCTTGTTCGATTCGGTACGCACGTTGGGCAAATACAATATCAGATCCGAGCGCGCCTTCGATCACCGTAGTTCCGTTTGAAAATTGATAGCGATCCGTCGTGCCCTCCTTCAGGGTAACTTTATAATGATCCCCTTCCAAGTTAAGAACTTGGTTTGCGATGTTCAGGGATGCCGCTGTTCCGGTAGGCTCAGCAGCTAAGGTGAAATTAACTGGCAGCGCCGGATTATAATTTCCGGAAATCACATATTTCACACCGCGAATGCGGATTGAGTCAATTCCATTAGCTTTAGTGTTTGTGTACGTTTGGTTCTTTTCCGGATCCGAAATTTTCAACACATAATCATTGGCGGCGGCATCAAACACATTGGTATAGGAAAGCGTCAAATCTCCGACGGTGACTGTTTTTTGAGTATTGTTCTGGCCCGTAAATTCGCGGAGGAAAATCTTGAAGTTATCTGCATTCGTGCCTTCAACGGCATATAACTTTCCGTTTATGTTCATGGCGTCCGGACGGTCATAGAAAGAGAACGCATTGGGCGTAACCGAAAGTTTTTGCGTTTGGACATTATATGAAGCTTTATACAGAACTGATTGATCCGGAGCGAAATCAAATTTGATTTGCGATAAATCAGTTCCCGTAAAATAACCGGGTGGATTCGAGCAGCTGTAAGTAAAACCGCCGAACATACCGCCTTCATCGCTGTCCGGGTCGTAATTAAATGTACACGAAGGGTCGCCGGTTTCGGGTTCGCCCAGTTTCCAAATTTTTATGACCCATGTATCTCCGCTCACAATATACTTCCACAGGTAAGTGTCTCCGCTTTTTGTTCTGAAACTGCCTATCGGCACGCCATTGATCACCTGCATAGAAGAATCGGCAATGTTGTAATCCGTGAGCAACCATCGATTGGTATATTCATGCGCTCCGTTTCGAATGCTAAAGTATCCTTGGTCATCCTGAGTCAACTCATAAAGATCACCGGCAAATTGAATGGTTCGGTTATCCGTAGTTGTGCTTTGATTGATATTTTGAAGTGTCCAATGGCCGTTCGCATCTCTAACCGTATTCCATTCCAGTCCGTCCATAATAATTTTTCCGGTCACCGCATCGCTCGTAGCTGTCTTTCCGCCGCCGGACAGCGTAATTGTTCCGTCAATGTTCTCGGCAATTCCATACGTAACGCCTTTAAAAACAAACGTGCTGATCGGATATTCAAGTGAAGAACGAGGTTTCCAAGTTCCGTGTGTGAATTGGGTCGTTGTTAATAAGACTGTGCCGTCTGTTTGTTTCTGGAGTTTGTATTCAATGCCGCCGATGGTCACCATTTGATGGTATTGAATAATGCCTTTTTCAACAAATAAGTGAGAACCGTCGGCCATCCAGTAAATATCGAATAAAATTTCCTGGCCTGCTTTTCCAATGCTGATTTCATTACCGGCCGTATTAGACCAGTAAATCTTACTTCCGTCGGATAGATAAACACGATGGTCGCTCGTTGTAAAAACCGCGTAACGAACACCAAAAAGTTCAATTTGATCGACAGACGTCGGCGCTTCTCTTTGAGTCAGACCGATTTTGTTATCGATTCCTTGAAGTTCAACCTGGAACGTCTTACCGTTGATTGTGACGTCTTCACCGACCGAAGCTACTGCAATAATTCCGGATCCGGCGGAAAATTCATGAAGACTGGTCGTACCCGTTTTAAGAGAAACCGCAAAATAATCACTTTCAATGTCAATGACAGGACTTGAAATAATTTTAGAATCGGCCACTGTTGTCGGCGCAACGATGGTGAAGTTGTCGGTTGTGTAATTAGCGCCCCAGGTAGACGTATAGAGAACGGGCTCGCCGGTATCGGCGGGGCTTGCGATATTTTGCACAACCCTATATTTAATTCCCCTTATATTTATGTAGGGTGCC